>Ga0302243_1000020_pt1 | contig 221192 bp, 181 predicted proteins | sample AAG_UR_Met_MG_FD_193514 | JGI IMG/M metagenome (GOLD analysis project Ga0302243, IMG submission 193514) | Enriched activated sludge microbial communities from anaerobic digester in WTTP, New Holstein, Wisconsin, United States - AAG_UR_Met | ecosystem: Engineered > Bioreactor > Anaerobic >... | reverse complement strand
ATGAAACGAAAGATCCAGTTCATTCCTTTTATTTTGCTGCTGTTGCTTTTGCCGGGCAGAACGACGGCCCAGTATAACGACAATGCTGTTTTTCAGGTCAAAGGATTAAGCATCGAGGTTCCGCGTCCCAAGGATGTAGACAGGTTTGTGAAGTTCATTGGCGATGAGCTTGCGCCACGTGGCGTCAATACACTTTTTCTGCTGGAGGCTCTGAATTACAAGTTCCGGAGTTATCCACAGCTTGCCGATTCACTTGCACTCACCACGAGCGAGGTAAAGAAAATAGTATCGGCCTGCAGGAAATACAAGATCAGGATCATTCCGCAGATAAATCTGCTTGGTCATCAGTCATGGGGCACCAATGTTGGGATTCTGCTGAAGACGTTTCCTGAGTTTGATGAAACTCCTCATATAAAGGTAGAAGATGCCAGGAAGGTTTCACCTGCCGAGGGGGGTCTGTATTGCAAGAGTTATTGTCCGCTTCACCCGGATCTTCACAAGGTATTGTTTGCCGTCATTGACGAGGTATGCGACGTATATGAGGCCGACGCTTTTCATGGCGGGATGGATGAGATTTTTTACATAGGCGATGACAGGTGTCCGAGGTGCCGGGGCTATGACAAGGCGCAGCTATTTGCCGATGAAGTACGCAGGATTTATGATCATTTAAAGAGTAAGAACCGTGAGTTGTGGATCTGGGGCGACCGTTTGATTGACGGTCGTACGACGGGTTACGGGATCTGGGAGGCCTCGTTTAACTCCACCTACCGTGCTGTAGATCTTATACCGAAGGATGTAGTTATCTGCGACTGGCATTATGAGAGGCCCGATCAGTCGGCTGTATATTTTGCGATGAAGGGCTTCAGGGTTGTCACCTGCCCGTGGCGGACTCCGTCGACAGCGATTATTCAGACGGATGACATGGCGCGCTGGCGTAAATATGCCACACCGGAGATGAAACCGCGATATTATGGGATGGTAGCCACCACGTGGATGGATAATGGTTCATTCATCGACGGCTTTCAGGGTAATCTTACGGAGACGGCCAGAAGGGCGGTCCATCCGGAAAATCCTGCATATACCCCGTGGGATACTTTCAGGGCCATGTTTCAGAGAATGAATGAGCTTGAAAAAGAAAAATAACGAATCGTCCCGAATCATCCCGGGTTTTAAATTCATTTTATCATGAAGAATCCCGACAGAATTCCAGCCGGTATTTTAACCGTGTTTATTATATCAATGCTCTTTACTTCTGTTGTGCAGGCTCAGAAGGTTAAGCCGGATGGTCAGCTGGATATCCGGTCGTTAGAGCTTAACTACCCTGTTCCGGGTATTCCCTTTTATCATTTCCGGGCTGAGATAGAGCTTCCCCGGGAGTCGATGATTGAGGTCGAGGCGTCAGTTGACGGGAAGGCTCTGCGAGCAGTGGATATCCGTCGTGCGGCAGATTTTTCGGATTTAAGCCGGCCGACAATTCCCATCCGGCCGCCTTCGGGTTACAATTTGTCACAGGACCGGACGCTGTACAGGAATTTCCAGGTTACCGGGTGGGTAAGATGGGAACCTGGGAAGGATTATACGGTTAGTCTTTCGGTTCGGATGAAGAAGGATGCCGGGTCTTCGGCTTCAGACACGAGGCTTACCGGGACCAGGGTGGTCAGGGCTCCGCTGGGTGCGGGGGTTTACAGCAAGGACTGGAAGGGCTATAAATCGGTTATTCTGAGTGAGACCGCAGGGATAAGCAGGAAGGGTGAGCCGGTGGAGGTTCTGCTGGCCTTTTATGCAGATGAGGCCCAGCAGCTGGAGCGTGACATACGCGTTGTTGGGGTCGATCCTGTGACCCATGCGCTTAGCGAGGTTCCCTCACAGGTTTATGACCGGATGGAATACCTGAAGGAAGATGATCTCAGCCCTGACAAGGACGGCAAACCGACACGGGAGGCTCCGCTGTGGCTTCCTACGGTAACAGCCCGTGTAGCATTTCTGGCCGATGTACCGGCAAGGACCAGCAAGGTTTATCTTATATTTTACAATAATCCGCAAGCCACGGGCAAGATTTATCTGACAGATCTTCGCGTGCAGGGAGAATCTCCGGGGCTTCAGGTGGAAAACAGTGTGATTTCGGTCATGCTTCATCCTAATTCGGGTCATCTGGATCAGATCGTACTTAAGAGCAAGCCGGAATTGCCTCTTTATCACAGGAGCGAGACTAACGGTGCGATGCACTGGAACCCGGATATTTACCCTCCGCCCAGATTATGGACTCATACTGCAGACTGGAATCCTCCGTCGAATGTCATGAGTCTTTCCGGGAGCGTTATTGCTCGCAGCGATGTATGGGGGGAGATGCGTAAGGTTCCGGAGGTAGAAGCCTCGGTGCGGTATGAGTTTTATCCGGGTGTTCCCTATTTCATAAGCAGCACCAGTATGCGTATCAGGGAGACTATCCAGGCTCTTGCACTCAGGAATGCAGAGATGGTCATAAAAAGGGAAATGATCACCCATGCAGCCTGGTATGACGTAGTTAGGGATTCGGTTATAATATATGATATTGAGCACATTCCTGATTTCACTGATCTTAAGATGGAGGCAGATGTTCCGTGGGTTCTTTTTTTCAGCAGGGAGACGGGAATAGGATTCGCAGGGATCCAGCTGAGTTACTCGAATACTGGCCTGGAGTCACCGTTGAGGGTGCTGAACCCGTTTTTTTATATCACTGCCGGCCCCTGGGTTTACTGGGCCCGTGGTCTGTCGCACACGTTTCTGTCATCGAACATGCAGCAGGTTGTACCGGCCATGAAGGGGAACATATTCAGTGAAAGGTGGGCGTATGTTATCCTGGAAACGGACAAGACCCCGACGCCTTATGCCCCGGTCTTGGAGTGGAAGAAGAGGCTGACCAATCCGCTCAGGATAGATCTGGTTGAGGAGGTTGACGACAGGGTGACAAAAGTCATGACTGAAGCCCTGGACGATGCCAGGAGTGATCATGAGGAAAAATGAGCCGGACAGCCCGGCGGATCACACGATTCGTACTGCTTCCGGATCATTGATGAGGCCGGCATGTCTGCCTGGCAAGGGCCAAATAATATTTAAAGTTTGCCCCGGATGAATTGCTGTATACGGATGATTTACCTCTGACGGATACAGGAAAACAGGTTCAGAAAAACCCTGCAGAAAGCGGGAACCTGTTTCCAAATGGTTGTTTTATTGCCGGCCCGGTATGTTTTTCAGCAGGTGGTTAGGTATATTGCAATTTAAGTCTTAAATTGGCTGATAGAACCTGTTCCCTGCAGAGCTGCAATTCTGTTGGGAAAAGAACTGACCGGACGGATCAGCCCTGATTATACTGATCCGCGATTTAAAAAAACACTAAAACCTGTTCCTATGAAAAAAATCTTATTTTGTTCAATCTCATTCCTGATCGCTGTTCTGGTTTTATCCGGATGCCAGGACAGGAAGGACCCCGGTAAATCTGATCCCTTCAAAGGTGAATCATTCAGGATAAAAAAAGGTACAAATATAGCTCACTGGCTGTCGCAGAGCAGTGCCAGGGGCGAACAGAGGGAAAGATTCTTCACCGAGAAGGATGTCAGGTACATCGATTCCCTTGGGTTTGATCATATACGGCTGCCCATCGACGAGGAACAGATGTGGGATGAATCGGGAAAGCGGCATGATGATGCATTCGCCCTGATGAAGAATTGCATCACGTGGTGTCATGATGCCGGACTGAGGGTTATTATTGATTTACACATCCTTCGCTCGCATTATTTCAATGCCGATGTTAAACCTCTCTGGACAGAGCCTGCCGAACAGGATAAATTCATAGCTCTATGGAAGGATCTTTCCGCTTTTCTTAAGGAATGGCCCACGGCAATGGTGGCGTATGAACCCATGAATGAACCTGTTGCCGATGATCCGGAGCAGTGGAACCGGCTGCTTATGCGCCTTGTTGATTCGATCAGAACCTGGGAACCGGCCAGGGTCATAGTCCTGGGATCGAACAAATGGCAATCCGCAGACACTTTTGATCAGCTGCGGATACCGGCGGGTGACACAAACCTCATTTTGAGCTACCATTTTTATGAACCTTTCTTCCTTACTCATTACCAGGCCGGCTGGACCCAGCTTAAAAACTTCCGTGCCAGGGTCAGTTATCCGGGGCAGATTGTAAGTGATCCCGTAATTCCCGATGAGATGAAAGCATCGGGAGCCAGGGAGCTTGAAAGGGCAATGAAGAGAGTGTACAACCGCGATACTCTTGAATACATGATGAGAAAACCATTTGAAGCAGCCAGAAGGACAAAGCTGCAATTATACTGCGGCGAATTCGGGGTTTACGAGAATTTTTTCCCGGAAGCCAAACTGGCATGGTACCGGGACATGGTCTCTATTTTCAGAGAGCATGGGGTGGCATACGCAAACTGGAACTATAAGTCGGGATCTTTCGGGATAGTGGATGACCAAAATGTGCCTTCCATCGAAGTCACCAATATTCTTCTGGGCAGATAAATCCATGCGGTGAAGGAATGGGAGGCGTTAGTACGGTAAATGGTGATGCCTTTCCTGAAACCTTGGTGCTAATTTATCAGCACCATGCAATGTACCTGTTTCGGTAAATTTCAATTAATCCATTAAATCATATTGTCATGAAACATGCCTGTTTAACAAAAACTTACGACAATGAAGTTCTGTCCTGCGCATTTCAGCCGGCACAAAAAATCACCTCTTTCCGGTTGAAGATGGCACTATGCCTTGTTTCGGCGATTACCCTGCTGTTTTTCAGTCAGGTAGATATTAAGGCCCAGTACTCTGATGATAGTGTTTTTCCGGTAAAGGGTTTTTGCATCAATTCTCCGTCACCTTCTGAACTGGACAGATTCGTTAAGTTCATTAGCGATGAGCTGGTTCCGCGCGGGGTAAACACCCTTTTGCTGCTGGGCGATTATAATTACCAGTTCAAGACCTATCCCCAGCTGAGCGATTCGGGTGCCCTTTCAAGGGATGATATAAAAAAGATCGTGGCTGTATGTAAAAAGAATAAGTTCAGGATAATTCCACAGATCAACCTGCTTGGCCACCAATCGTGGTCGAACAAAACGGGGAACCTTCTCAAGCATTTCCCTGAATTTGATGAAACTCCCCATATCAAAATGCCGGAGAAATATGTTTGGCCAAATGACGATTTCCTGTATTGCAAAAGCTATTGTCCGCTTCATCCGGATGTACATAAAGTGCTTTTTGCCGTAATTGACGAGCTATGCGATGTTTATGAGGCAGATGCATTTCATGCGGGCATGGACGAGGTCTTTTACCTGGGTGATGATAAGTGCCCGCGCTGCCAGGGAATAGACAAAGCTGAACTTTTTGCAGGAGAGGTTATTCGCGTCAGGAACCATCTTGCAACCAGGGGCAGGGAATTGTGGATCTGGGGCGACCGGCTCCTGGAAGGAAAGATAACCGGCCTGGGATTCTGGGAAGCAGCATACAATTATACATGGAGGGCCATCGACATGATACCAAAAGATGTGGTAATATGCGACTGGCATTACGAAAGGCCGGATCAGACTGCCGTCTATTTTGCAATGAAGGGCTTCAGGGTGGTCACCTGTCCGTGGAGAACCCCGGCGACAGCAGTGATACAGACTGAAGATATGGCGAGATGGAGAAAATATGCCACGCCTGAAATGAGACCAAGATATTATGGAATGGTACAGACCACCTGGATGGATACAGGCGGCTTCATGGACGGTTTCTACGGCAACCTGTCAGCCAGGGCGGTCGGGGCTGCCCATCCCAAAAATCCTGATTTTACCCCGTGGGCAACATTCAAGGCTATGTTCACTAAAATAGCCGAACTGGAAAAAATGAAATAACCCGGCAGATATGAGAAAGAACATCAGTTTATTATTAGTTTTTGTCTCAATCCTTCATTTCAACCTTACGGCCCAAAAAAAGCCGGAAATGCTTGATATGAGACAAAGGCCCGATACCGTCGGACTATTTGAGAAATTTGAGGTATCCTTCAATATAAACAATGGAAACCTGTATGTCAATCCGTTCGATCCTGAAGAAATAGACATCATGGCCGAATTCGTGGCTCCATCGGGAAAGGTATGGAAAATACCGGGATTTTATTATTATTCAGGTGGTACCTTGTGGAAGCTGAGGTTTTCTCCTGATGAGGCCGGAACCTGGAGTTATACAGTGAAGATCCGTGACATGGGCGGCGAGTTTACCTCAGCCCGTCACACGTTCACAGCTGTCGGGTCTTCCAGAAAGGGACCGGTTGTGGTTGCCGACAACAAAAGATATCTCAAACACAGCAACGGCACTGATTTTTATGGAGTGGGCCTTTGGTACAATGACAGCTATTCAGGATTCGGGACAGGACAGGTCAGGCCGGCAGAGCTTGACAGGCTGAAATCGCTGGGTGTCAATTTTATCAGCTCATTCATCACACCCCTTGAAACTCCGGGAAGCGGGCTTGGCCGATACGACCAGAATATCTGCGGGAGACTCGACCAGCTTCTGGAAATGCTTGAGGAGAGGGATATGATACTCAGTCTCAATATATGGTTCCATTCCTTCCTGTCTGAAACGGTATGGGGCGGCGGAAACATCAGGTGGTACGCCAATCCCTATCAGCAGATAACCGGTGCAAAGGACTTCTACAGGAGCGAACTGGCCTGGAAATACCAGGAAAAACTATACCGCTATATAATAGCACGCTGGGGATATAGCAGGGCACTTGGCATTTGGTTCATCATTGATGAGGTTAACGGTACTGACGGCTGGGTGACCGGCGACAGCCTGGCAGCAGCCGGATGGGGAAGGAAAGTGCACAATTATCTGAAAGCAAATGATCCGTATAACCATCCAACTACCGGGACCCGCAGCGGGGGGATAAGGGAATTCTGGCATGAAGGCTATCAGATATTCGATATTGCCGCCAGGGAGATATATGAAGCCCAGGGCTTTCCTATCAACAAAACCAGTACGCTCGATTCGGCTTCTGTTAATCCATTAACAGACAGCTACCGGAATTATGCGGATCAGAACCAGAAGCTGTGGCACGGTTATGGTAAACCGGTCATTAACGGGGAAACCGGATGGGATCATACATTTTATGAACCCGCAATGCCCGGTTATCTGGCCATGTACCACAATGCACTGTGGGTCACCCTTGCAACGGGCTCGGCCATGACGCCGTTCTGGTGGGCATATTCGCGAATGACCAATGATAACGTTGTTAACCAGCAAATGACAAGCATCCGCAGATTTACTGACCGGATCCCTTTTTCAAAGCTCACTGACGTATCTCCTGCCACGGTTAAAACACTCAGGGGAGACGCATACGGTATGAAAAGCAATGAGATGATCTTCGGATGGATAGTCAACTGCGATGCTGATGTCGCCGGGGAAAAGGTGACAGTATCATCAATTAAAAACGGAAAATACATCCTCAGGCTGTATCACACCTGGAGGGGACGATTCATTGAGGAAAAAGAGGTGGAATGTATCGACGGCACGATAACATTCAGCCCTCCCTATATGAGAATAACGGATTCCCATGCAAATTACATCGGTCAGGATATGGCATTTATCCTGGAGCCTGTCCCTGAACCGGCGGCAATTCCGGTACAAGCTAAATCCGTAAGGAGGAGCAGGAATAAATGAAGTTTAACCATGTATTTTAACCACGGAGTAACACAGAGTTTGACACGGAGTTTGAATGCAATAACTTGATTGTTATAACCCCGTGAAACTCCATACTGCTCTGTGCAACTCCGTGGTTAAAAATACCTTATACGTTAACCATAAAATCACAATATTTATTATCCAATGATGAAACTATCCGATTATACCAGATTTTATTCTGTTCCACTATTACTTATCTTTCTCATTTCGGGATTGATCATTCCCATTCAGCATGCCTCAGCGCAAAAGAAGAAAGTAAAAAATGAAGCTCCTCCTCCTTCGTCAAAGCTGGTAATAGCCGACAAGGGCGCCAGCCTCTACAGGATCGTACTGCCTAAGTCATCAACGGTTTATGAGAAAAAGGCCGCACAGGTGCTGCAGGACTACCTGCTTGAAATATCAGGAACCGCCCTCCCGATTATTACTGCCGATAAACCGGGAAGTTCATATGAAATATTGCTTGGTCAGAACGAACGTCTTGGAGAAAAAGGCATTGACATCAATTTCAATGAGCTTGAAGCCGACGGTTTTGTGATCAGGACCGACAGTATGCGGCTGATAATTGCAGGAGGAAATTTCAAGGGAACCCTTTACGGGGTTTATACTTTCCTGGAAAAATTCCTTGACTGCAGGATGTACAGTGCAAAGGTAAAGGTGATCCCAAAACGGGATGTAATTGCCCTGGGGCCCGTTGATCTGAAGGAGATTCCCGTGATCCGGTTCAGGGATGTGCATTACAGGGTGACTTATGATGAGGCGTTCTCCGAATGGCACAAGCTCGATCATGATGCCCGGGGCGGCAGACCTGCATGGGGATCGTGGGTTCATACCTTCAACAGTCTTGTTCCCCCTGAAATTTATTATAAAGATCATCCTGAATATTTTGCCCTCAGGGACGGGAAAAGACTGCCGACGCAGCTTTGCCTGTCGAATCCGGAGGTTCTGAAAATAACCATTCAGAACCTCCGTAAACAGATTGCTTCAAATCCGGCGGCAAAATACTGGTCGGTGAGCCAGAATGACAACAGGCAGTACTGCATGTGCGATAAATGCCGCGCTATTGATGAGAAGGAAGGATCGCCTTCAGGTTCAATAATCAACTTTGTCAACAGGGTGGCTGACGAATTTCCTGATAAAATGATTTCAACCCTGGCCTATGAATATGGCAGGAAAGCCCCGCTGACAGCAAGGCCGCGGAAAAATGTCAATATTATGCTTTGCAGCATTGAGGCACGACGCGATATTCCCATTACCGAAGCCACCGATCCCGACAGCAGGAGTCTGGTAAAGGATTTTGAAGACTGGGGAAGAATTGCCAGCGATATCATTGTGTGGGATTATGTGATTCAGTTCACCAACCTTATGAGTCCGTTCCCGAATTTCCAGGTTCTGCAGCCAAATCTCAGGTTTTTTGTAAAGAACGGCGTCACTGCAATGTTCGAGCAGGGGAACGGGGACGGCGGCGGAGAATTTGCCGAACTCAGGAGTTATCTGATATCCAAGCTGTTGTGGAATCCCAATGAAAACATTGATACTCTTATGAATGATTTTCTCAGGGGATATTATGGGGCTGCGGCAAATCCGATACGGCAGTATATTGATGAGATGCGTGAAGCATTGCTGGCCTCCGGTAAGCCGCTGCGCATCTTCGGTTCACCCAATGAGGCTGCTGACAGTTACCTGGCTCCGGCACTTATTCAACGATACAAGATGCTTTTCGATCAGGCTGAGGAGGCTGTCAGAAATAAGCCTGATGTCCTGGAAAGGGTTCGGGCGGCAAGACTGCCACTGAATTTTGCCATTATGGAACAGGCAAAAAAGAATTTCACCGGAGAAAACGGAGTATTCATACGGACAGGTGAGAAATGGGTTGTCAGACCGGAAATACGGTCATTGGTTGATCCCTTTACCGATCTCTGCATAAGAACAGGAGTCACCCTGATCAAGGAATGGGGCACTACTCCCGAGGCTTACCGTTCTTCAATGTACAGGATGTTCTATATGGGAAGGAATGAACATCTCGCGTTTGGTAAAAAGCTTACCCTTCTCAGCCCTGACACAACCCTGATATCAGCCATGAACCTGGCAAGGCTCAATGACGGGATACGCGGGGGGCATGACCCGGAGTATAATTGGGTGTCTTTCCCGGGAAAAGACCTGGATGTAATTATTGATCTTGAGAAGCCGACAATGGTGCGGCACATTGAATGTGCTTTTTACCAGAGGGCATACTGGCTCAGCATATTTCCGGCAAAAGTCGATTTCCTGGTTTCAGGTGACGGAAAGAAGTATGATCTGGTGGCTGTAGTAGAGAATACATTGCCTATTGATCAGTGGGATTCGTTCCAGAGGGATTTCATTGCCGATTTCAGGCCGCGGGAAGTCCGGTATATAAGAGTTGTGGCACACAGTATCGGGAACACTCCCGGCGAACATCCCGGCGCGGGTCAGCCTGCCCGAATGCATATTGACGAGATTGTTGTCGAGTAACAAGTAACGATCTGGTTACTAAATGGAAACAAGACATTAATGTCCCGGGATGCCTTTAGTGAAATGTTAATTTTGTTAACATGTTTTTAATATATTTTAAGAATAATTAGGATTTTTAAAAACTAGTTTCTATTTTTGATTTAAACATGCATCCGTTAAATATCGAAAAATATTTAACGGTGCCCTAAAACTAAAACCTATGATCAGAAAAAAAGTGTACCAGATTTTGATGCGGACACTATTCATGTTGATCTGCGTGGCATTCTCTCATTCACTGCTGGCGCAGCAGCGTGTTGTATCCGGGTCCGTGAGGGACGTAAGTGGTGCAGGCCTGCCGGGTGTGTCAATTCTTGTAAAAGGCACAACTGTCGGGACCACTACTGATGTACAGGGAAGGTATAGTATTGCTGCGGCAGGCGATGCCACCCTGCAATTTTCCTTTATCGGTTATGTGACACAGGAGGTTGCTGTCGGAAACCGCTCTGTGATTGACATGATCCTTGAGGAAGACATACAGCAGCTTGGGGAAGTTGTTGTAACGGCGCTTGGTATTGAGAGAAGCCAGAAAGCGCTGCAATCCACAATTACCAAGGTTCCGGGCATGAGCCTTACCCAGGCCCGTGAAAACAACCTTGGTTCATCGATCCAGGGACGTGTTGCCGGTGTGAACGTTTCCAGTACCGGTGCCGGCCCCGCAGGGTCATCACGTGTTATTATCAGGGGTAACAAATCTGTCGGTTCAAACAATCAGCCGCTGTATGTTATCGACGGGATTCCGATGGATAATACGCAGTTCGGACGTGCAGGGGTCTGGGGAGGTACCGACCAGGGAGACGGTATGACCAGCCTTAACCCCGAAGATATTGAATCGGTTACGGTCCTCAAGGGAGCTGCTGCTGCTGCTCTTTATGGCTCAAGAGGGGGCTATGGCGTTATCAATATCGTGACAAAGAGGGGGCAGGCCAGGAAAGGTGTCGGCATTGAATTCAACTCCAACTACGTGTTTGAACATTACCTGAACTTCTCTGACCTTCAGCGTGAATACGGTCCGGGAGGACTTGCAAACGCTGATCCGAATGATCCGAATTCACCAAGGGTATATTCAAAACCCATTAGCCAGGAACAGGCATATGGCTGGGGTTCCGGTTCAATGTGGGGCCCGAAACTCGACGGTACCCCTGTTGTTCAGTTCGACGGTGTTTTAAGGCCTTATTCATATGCGGGTGACAACTGGAAGCGTTTTTACCAGACAGGTCATATCTGGACCAACAGCCTCGCCCTTTCCGGAGGAAGTGAAAAACAGACTTTCAGGTTCTCCTTCTCCGACATGGATAATAAAGCCATAATTCCGAATGAAACATTCAAGAGAAGGAACCTTTCACTTTCGACAAATGGCAAATACGGTGAGAGGCTCACTTTCAACGCCAAGGTCATGTATTCGAATGAAAAGGTCAACAACCGGCAGATGATATCCGACAGCCCGGGAAATGCTCCCCAGGCAATATGGTCACTTCCCAACACCTTAAACGTAAATGACCTGAAAGGCGATCCCAATAAACCAGGTGCCGTTGCACCGGGAGTCACCACACCCGACCTGAAATCAGTGGGTGAGGAATTCCAGCCGGCAGACAACAACTGGCTGCAGAATCCATGGTGGGTAGCATATCAGTTCAAGAACGAAAACATCAGGGACCGTTTCATCACCTCCGGAACATTGAGGTACAATATTCTCAAATGGTGGTGGGTACAGGGACAGATCGGCATGGACTGGTATACCCGGAACAACAATTCACTTGTTCCGCAGGGTACCGGATATCAGCGCGGCGGATTCAAGAACGAGACATCCAATTTCGTCAGGGAAATCAATATGGAATGGATGTCAGGTGTTGACAAGGAATTCGGAAAGTTCAGGCTGAATGCCTTTGTCGGAGGAAACCAGATGAAGCGCGAATCTGAAAGCATTAACGTGTCGGGTGAAAACTTCAATATTCCATTCTATACCTCAGTCACCAACACCCGGTCGCAGAACATCGGATACGGGTACGGTAAGTCGGGTGTCAACTCCCTTTTCGGATCAGCTGAGGTCAGCTTTAACAACTACCTGTTTATTACTGCAACGGCCAGGAACGACTGGTTCTCGGTGCTGAATCCTGCCAACAACAGTAAGCTTTACCCATCCCTGGGAGGTAGTTTTGTATTTACCGATGCTTTCAAGAATCTTCCCGAAGTTCTGAGCTATGGTAAGGTCAGGGCCGCATGGGGACAGGTTGCAACTGCCAACGTGGGTGCTTATTCATCGAGGATCACTTACGGTCTTATCGGCCAGGGTCACCTTGGACTGCCGATGGCAGGATTCTCAGGAGGCGACAACATTCCAAACCCGAACCTTTCTCCTGCATTGTCAACAGAGCTCGAGTTCGGTGCCGACCTGAGATTCTTCCAGGGAAGACTAGGACTCGAATTCACATATTATAACCAGAAGACCACTGACGATATCCTTTCGGCCTCGATATCCAGGTCTTCAGGCTTCCTTACAACCTCCGTCAATATCGGCGAGCTTTCGAACAAGGGTATAGAACTCCTTATCACTGCCACTCCTGTTCAGGGTCCGGTAACATGGGATGTCTCCCTTAACCTTGCCAAGAACAAGAATAAGGTTATCCGGCTCAGCGAAGGCGTGACAGAAGTCAACGTTGAAGAGCCCCGCACCAGGACAGTTTATATCAAGCACATCGTCGGCTATCCTTTTGGAATGATAACAGGATACAGGCAGAAAACCGACGATCATGGAAATCTTGTCTATGAATCAAACGGATCACCTGTAAGATCAGATGTATATGAAATTCTGGGGAACGGTGTTGCCGACTGGACAGGCGGCCTTAATAATTCCATAAGCTGGAAGCGGATCCGCCTCGATGCCCTTATCGACTTCAAATTCGGGGGAGACATTTATTCAGGTACCAATGTCCGTCTGACCCAGTGGGGTCTCCATAAACAGACCCTTGTTGACCGCGAAGGCGGCAAGGTTGTGAAAGGCGTAACCCAAACGGGAACAGATGCCAATGGCAAGCCGATCTACGAAGATTTCACGCTTACACTCGATCAGGAACAGACCAGGCGGTACTGGAGTAACCTTGGTGAACGCGCACAGGAGAACTTTATTTATGATGCTTCGTTCATCAAGCTGCGGCAGATCTCACTTGAATACAGTCTGCCGGTCAAACTGCTGACCAAGACTCCGTTTACCAACCTGGCAGTGTCGTTTGTCGGGAGAAACCTTGCAATACTCTTCAAGAATATTGAAAATGTTGACCCGGAAAGCAACTATACTGACAGCAATGCACAGGGACTGGACTATTTTGGCATGCCAACGACCCGCACTTATGGTTTTAACCTGAGGGTGACTTTCTAACCTTTTAAAACTGAGAGATATGAAACATATATTAAAACTGATACAGAGTGCGTTACTGATATTCATTTTCGTGGCAGGATGCGATACCGATAAACTGCATGATATGAATATCAATCCCAATGCGGTAAATCAGATTGATGTTAACTACTTCCTTACTGCTGCCGAGCTGAGTGCATCCAATAACGGCTTGCGCGACGACCGTTACACTGACTGGAGAACCAATATAGGCATGTGTGCGCATGCCATCCAGCAGCTTGCAAGCACAAGTACAGGTACAATATCCGTGGGAGATAAATACCTGGAAAATGACGTTGAACCGTCGAATGCACCGTGGGACCATTTCTTTGCAGGCGATGGCAGGGTTACGATGGAGATAATCAAACAGACCGGCCCCGGCGGATGGTATGAAGGTCGCAAGATCAATACCCGTCATGCGGCGAGAATCCTGAGAGTTCTCTGCTTCCATCGTCTTACCGACTGGTATGGCAGCATTCCCTATTTTGAAGCCAACCAGGGCATTGAAGGAATATTCCAGCCTAAGTACGACAAGCAGAAAGATATCTATGCCGATCTGTTTAAGGAACTTGATGAAGCCTGTGCAGCCATGAGCCCGTCTCATCCCGATGAGGGATTCGCGAATGCCGATTACTATTTCAATGGCGATATCGCCAAATGGAAAAAGTTCGGATATTCGCTGATGCTCAGGCTCGCCATGAGAGTTTCAAATGTCGATGCTGCAATGGCTAACACCTGGGTTACCAAGGCTATCCAGGGCGGAGTAATGTCGAGCAATGATGACAATGTTATTGCCACAATGGCTCTCGGACCGAGCGAATGGACCAACCAGAATGGAATTTCACGCGGTTTCGCACCCGGCGACGGAGGACAATGGCAAAGCTCTTTCCTGAGCAAAACATTTGTCGACTGGCTTATGGGTCCGGACAAAAATTCGACTGCCGATGATGATCCTAGGCTGATGATATTCACTGCCGGGATTATCAAGTGGACTCCCAATGAAGTGGTTTTCTATGAAACTGATCCGCTGAAGCAGAGAGGTTTGCCAAACGGACTGGACGGTGCAATGCTTAATACACTGATGGGAGGACCCACCATACCCTATGAACATTTCTCGGCAGTGAACCCCCTGATGTTTGAAGATGATGAGCCTTACATGATCATGCATGCAGCCGAATCCGAATTCCTTCAGGCCGAAGCTCTGGAAAGAGGAATCGGGAGCGGTATTTCCGGAACAGCCAAAGAACACTATGAGAAAGGTGTGAAACTGGCAATGCAGATGTACACAGTTTATGATCCGTCATTTGTGGTTACGGATGCCCAGGTTGCGAATTATCTTGCAACCTATCCGTACGGTGTCACCAAACCTGCCCTCGAAATGATCGGAGAGCAGATGTGGGCATCGAAGTGGATGAACTGGTGGGATGCCTGGTCAGATTACAGAAGAACAGGCTTCCCCCAACTGGTTCCGACAAACTATCCCGGAAACGCTACCAATGGACAGGTGCCGACCAAACTTACCATACCTGCCTATGAAGCTACCGGAAATCCCAATTATAAAACCGGTGCAACACAGCCCGACAGGCTTGTTGGCAAGGTTTGGTGGGATGGCGGTCCTGAATGATTGGACTTGCCTGTGAAACAACAACTTAAAAGGGGTCGTCCGACCCCTTTTTTTATTTTCGGCTCTGCGTCTTATCCTGGCTGCCGGGCAATCAAGGCTTAATTAATATATTTTCTATGGCAGCCCGTATGTACAAATAACAGAATGTTTCCGGCTCAGGGTTCTGTCAACGGTTATCACCGTTATCCGGATGAACTTTGGTTACCAGCCGGGCTGTCGAGCTGCAGCTTCCTTAAAAAACTGCCTGAATGATTGGCCGGCCTGGTGGTGAATATTATCAAAACAACCGGTCTTTTGATAATTAATTCATAATTTTACCCTGACTAAATCATGTAAATTTTAAACCGGATATAATTCACCGAATGATCAAAGCTCTGACCGGATCGCAACTGGCATTGTTTTTTGGACTGTTCCTGACAGCGGGCTGCACCACTGACTTTGAGGGTATTGATGAAATTGATCGCGAGCCGGTAATTGAACCAGATTACTCGGGTGTGACCATCCCCCCTAATATAGCACCAATGAATTTCATTATCAGGGAAGATGGAAAATCCTTCAGCCTCTCAGTTAAATCTTCAAATGGTTATGTAAAAAAAGTCAGGACCAGTAAAGGTGTTGTTCGGTTTCCTCTGCATAAATGGAAAAAAATGCTGAAGGATACAGGCAGGGGTGAAATTTCAATTGAGATCACGGCAGTTGTGAATGCAACTGAGATCAGGCATTACAGGCCGATAAAAATTTTCATAGCAAATGATCCGGTTGATCCATGGCTGTGCTACAGGTTGCTTTATCCGGGATATGAGGCCTATAAGCAGCTTGAGATCATACAGAGATGCACCGAGAATTTCCGGGAAAAACCCCTGGTCGACAACCGGCTGCTTAAGACAAATTGTATTAATTGTCATTCATTCAGCGGTAATAATCCCGACAGGCTTATGGTTCATGTCAGGGGTTCTCTCGGTGGCACATATTTCACGGAAGGGAAAAGGATTGTGAGGAGAGATCTGAAGGCGGATGAAATGGAGTATGGTGCCGTATATCCTGCATGGCATCCGGGAGGAACCATTGTGGCCTTTTCATCCAACAGCATTGTCCAGAGTTTTCATGCGTCGCAGGTGTACAATATTGAGGTTACCGACCTGGCATCCTCACTAGTGGTTTATGATGCAGAAAATAATGAGATGTCACCCGTTACGGAGACAGACTCCGTTCCTTACCTGGAGACATTTCCGGAGTGGTCGCCGGACGGCCGTTTCCTGTATTATTGCAGGGCCAGGCAGACTGCTGACAGTTACGCTTCCGATGAAACCAAGTATGATCTTGTGAGGAAACCGTTTGACATGAGTTCATTTTCCTTCGGAAAAGCAGAAGTCGTCTTCGATGCCTGTGCCATAGGCAAAAGCGTCTCTTTTCCAAGGGTGTCTCCCGACGGGAAATATCTCGTATTTACACTTCACAACAGCGGGAATTTTTCGATCTGGCACAAGGAAGCTGACCTGTACCTGCTGGATATTCAGACCGGCAAAGCTGAGCGGATGAGTGTGAACAGTGAGTTTACTGAAAGTTATCACAGCTGGTCGTCAAACGGAAAATGGCTGGTGTTCAGCAGTAAAAGAGATGACGGATTAACCGCCCGACCTTACATTGCCTGGTTTGCATCGGCCGACTCCGTCGGAAAACCATTTGCTCTTCCCCAAAAAGATCCTGCCCTCTACGGCCACCTGATAAAAACCTTCAACAGGCCTGAATTTGTGAAAGGAAGAATCCGATTCGGTCCGCGCGATTTTGAACGTGCCTCAGGAAGGAAAGCTTTAAAAGCCGGATGGAGAGGGAGAAAATAATATTCCAGTTTATGATATCATCATATCTGCCGAATGAAAAAGCGAAATCCGGATAAAAAACAACCAGTTGGAAAGGAAGATGCAAAATTTCTTTCCAATATCGGGAGGACCGGTATTTATATATTGACAGTTTCTGTTTTTATTCTCTCATTAATTTGTTTCGGACTGTTTTTCAATTATGTTTTCTTTTATCAGGAAAAACAATCCCTTTTTGTTTATAGTTATGATTATCTCAGCCGGTTTGTCTCAAAACCTGGCGGAATGCTTGAATATGCAGGGAATTTCATTGCCCAGGGATTTTTCAGTAATCTTTACGGTGCCATTGTTGTATCAGTGTTCCTGGCGGCGATTGCTCTTGTATATTATAGGATAGCTGCCGTACTGACTAACAGGTACCTGTTCCCGTTGTTACTGGCTGCAATTGCCGCCTGCCTGCTGATATTGATCCAGACAAATATTAATTATCAGATCCACAATAGTTTGGGGTTCCTGGCGGTCGGATTGTATTTTTTATTTGCAATATCTCAGGACGGAAGGAATGCCAGGATTTCAGTTTTTGTTTTTTTCCCATTCTTTTATTATCTGACCGGGGCTTTTGCCCTGATTTTTCTCGGCATGTTCATCAGCTATCATCTTTTCAGAAAAGAATTTCGGGATACGATAATAATTCTGTTAATTGCAGGAGTTTCACTTGTGATCTTCAAAAGAATTATTTCCCTGCAGCCATGGTTAAACCTGTTTTATGATCCTCTCCCCGGGAAGGATTATTTTATCCGGCCATGGCTTTTGTGGCTGTTCCTCCTTTTTTTTGTTTTATATCCCGCGCTAGTGTCCGCTGCAGGAAACCTTAAGGTCAAAAGTGAGTTTGCCGCTTTATTTCCGCTTGTTTCTTCCGGTATTGTTATTTTATTAACAGTATTCATGCTTTCAAGGATTTACAAACACGACAATGCTGTGCTCTTTAACATTGAAAGAATGTTTTTTTCGGCAGACTGGAACGGCGTGATCAGGTTGCAGGAGAAGCATAGGCTCAGGAGTCCGGTTGCACAATATTATTATAATATTGCATTATCAGAAAAGGGGTTGCTCTGTGACAGACTGTTTTTCGGTCCCCAGGATTACGGAACGGGGTCAATCAGTATACCCTGGAACTCTCAGATAAGCATGACCAAGATCTTCAGGGGCGTCTATTTCTATTATTCCATAGGCCTGATCAATGAGGCACACCGTTGGGCTTTTGAATCAATGGTCGTCCAGGGTTTTCATCCGGAGAATATTAAAATGCTTATCAAAACAAATCTGATCAACGGACATTACAAGATAGCGGCCAAATACATATATGTCCTGAAAAAAACATTTCATTACAGGAAACTGGCAAAGGAATTTGAAAAAATGCTTTCGGATCCCGAACTGATAAAATCGGATCCCGAACTGGGAGAGAAGATCAGACTGAAACCAAACGACGATTTTATAATCAGGATCAGGAATCCCAAAATGAATATAATTTCCCTTTCAGAGTCTAATCCGCATAATAAAAAAGCGTTTGAATATAAAATGGCGTGGAGAATGCTTGAGAAGGACGTTGAGGATGTTGTCGGCGACCTCAGCACCCTGATAGGGTTGAACTATTCAAGAATTCCAAGGCACATAGAAGAGGCATTACTTATTTACAGAATGGTTTTTGGCCAGTTTGCGGATCTGAATCTGGTTACCATAAGCAGCGATACTGAAGCAAGGTTTTCACGATACAGATCTGTACTGGGTCCGATGTCAGGTAAAAAGTACCCTGCAGGAACGGCGATCCCCGGGGAACTGAGAAACACGTACTGGTACTACCTCGATTTTAAAAAGTGAATTTAACTTCAGTAATATTGATTGCCCGGAACTGAAAACAGATTCAGATCATATAAAATAATCTTTTAAATCCTAAGCTATGAAAAAGTTTCTGATCCTTTTTTCCCTTGTCGTTCCCTTTATACTTTATTCCTGCAACGGTGATCAGGTAAAGAAGGAAGATGACAGGCTTAAAGTGATGGCCTATTATTATACCGGCTGGAGAAATTTTACACCTGACATTCTTCCGTATGACAAGCTGACTCATATCATCTTTTCATTCACCGAAGTAATTGACGGAGAAATGAAATTCCCGGAAGACTCATTGGGACTTATTCTCAATGAACTGGTTAAACGGAAGAAAACGCATAATAACCTGAAAATCATGATCGCCTGCGGAGGCTGGGCAGGTTCGGGGGGGTTCTCAGAAATGGCCAGGACGCAGCAGGGTCGCGACAGGTTTGTTGAAAGTGTTGTGAAATTTATCAGGCAATACAAGCTTGACGGGCTTGATATCGACTGGGAATATCCCGGCCTTCCAGGTATAGGCAATCCTTACATCCCTGAAGACAGGGAGAATTTTACTGCACTCATGTGTGAACTGCGCAAAGGCCTTAACACGATCAGTGACAGCCAGGTTCTTACTTTTGCTTCAGCCGGCTGGGAAAGGGCCTTTGATTTTATTGAACTTGATAAGGTTATGAAGTGCGTAAACTACATCAATGTCATGTCCTACGATCTTGCAGGCGGGGGAGATCCCTATACCTCACATCATACAAATCTTGGATGGGTCAGAATGGAAGACATCAAAGGTACGCCGGCAGAGGCCAAAATAATTGAAAGAGGAGAATCAACAAAACCCTTCTCGACCGAAAAAATGGTTGCTTTCCTGATGGCAAGAGGTGTAAACCCGGCTCAAATAGTGATAGGATCAAATTTCTCAGGCAGAGCCTGGCAGGGAGTCCCCCCGGAAAACAACGGATTGTACCAGCTTAACAGGGGAGCATGGAGAGGCCGCGGCAGTTATGCAAGGATCAGGGAGGGAATGGAGAATATGAACGGATTTGTCCGCTACTGGGATCCGGTTGCAAAAGCACCATACCTGTATAATGCCAAAGACAGTATATTCATAACATATGATGATACGATGTCGGTACGCCTTAAAACCCGGTATGTCAAGGATCTTGGCCTGGGAGGTATAATGTTCTGGCAGCTTGGCGCAGATGCTCCTCAGAATGGCCTGGTGGATGCCATATACAAGGAAAAAATGAAATGATAAAAAATTAATAAACATGAGAACCAAGTATTTTTATGAATTGCAAACCATAATTGGTTTCTTTGTCATTGTCCTTTTTTCACTGTCACCTTTAAAGGTATATTCACAGGATGTAAAGCAGACTGAAGAAAGGATGATGAGGCAGGCAGATGAAAATATTGAGAAATACCGGAAGGGCGATATCACTATCCAGTTCATTACTCCCGACGGGAAACCTCTGCGGAATGCCACAGTGGAGATCAGGCAGAAAACACACGATTTTCTCTTTGGATGTATAATTTTCGACCTGATCAGGGGTGAAAATCCATATAAACCAGAACTTTTTAAGGAGAGGTTCAAAAAGATCTTTAACCTGGCAGTATTTCCATTTTACTGGCCCGGATACGAATCAAGACAGGGATTTACTCAGTGGGAGGCAATGTTACCGGTAATCGACTGGTGCAAACTCAATGGCATAACGACAAAAGGCCATCCGCTGGTTTGGGCTACACAATCGGGAATGCCCCAATGGCTGAGTGAATATAACGTAAATGAAACTGAAGAACTCCTGAAGACAAGGGTTTTAAATATTACATCAGGATTCCGTGACAAAATCGAACTCTGGGATGTGGTAAACGAACCGATCCATGTCAGGACCTGGAAAAACAAGATCCGGAATTTCAATGATGAGAATGACTGGGATATTTCAGAATCCATCCCATTGGTCGCTGATTATGTGGAGGATGCACTGAGATGGGCAAAGCAGGGAAATCCCAAAGCAACACTGCTTATCAACGAATACAGGACACTGGCTGATGAAAGTTCCAGGAAGAGCTATGAGTTGCTGTTGAAAGAACTGAAAAAGAGAAATGCTCCTCTTTCAGGCATAGGGATACAGGCTCATGAACCCCGTCAGGAATGGTTTTCTCCCATAGAGGTCTGGAAAACTTTCGACCTCTACTGGGGGATGGGATTTCCGATACATATAACCGAATATCATCCTCAGTCATCAGGGGTACCAATAACGGGGATATGGAGGAGCGGATCATGGACGCCGGAAGCCCAGGTTGAATCTACAGAACAGTTTGTAAAACTGTGTTTCGGACATCCGGGGGTAGTTTCCATCAACTGGTGGGGTTTCTCCGACCGTAACATCTGGCTTCCGGGCGGAGGTCTTGTCGATGAGGAATACAGACCCAAACCGGTCTATCTTATGCTCGACAAACTCATAAATCAGACCTGGAAAACCAGCATATCGGCAAATACCGGCAACCAGGGAACGGTTTCATTCAGGGGATTCTTCGGTGAATATGATATTGTAGTCAGTAAGCCGGATGGCAATATTGAGGTATTTCCTGTTCATGTGAGCAAAAAAGAGGAAAACAAGTGGGTGTTCACTACGCATTGATACTGAAGATAGCCAGCTGGCGCAGATCCCCACTGGCACGGATCGCAGATCCGCGCCACTTCTTACCTATATAATGGGGACAGATTACAACCGGGCAAAACGCAAAATGGTTAATTCACGAAGTGACCTAAAATAATTGTTTTTGCGAGCTCGACGAAGTCAGATCGGCGCCAGCAAGGAAGGGATCTTTGTTCAGTGCCACTTTTAATCAAAAAGTTGGTTCAACGAATGATCCGACGACTTCACTGCTCAGGCCAGGATCATTGTCGGCCATGATAACTGTTACCCAGGGTTTTTCAGGATCAATGTCAGTCAGCCTGACTTTGAGAACGACCGGTTTGTTGCCTGACAGGACTGCCTCATGTTCTGTCTTGTCAGCAACTGCATTGAATGTCCTGATCCCGATCTTATGTTTACCCTTTCCGGAAATTGAAACTGTCAGCTCTATTTCTCCATTTTCTGACCGTTGAGTTTCCGTACTGAACCATACTTTACCCCTATCACCGTTTGAAGCCGGATCAGCATAATTTGCGAATACCGAAACGGCCCCCAGGAACCTGCTTACAGGCTCCACCCATATCTCCTTGTAGGTGGCAGTATTTGTTCCCGACCAGAAAGGTTCGTCACCCGACATGCAGTCCATTCCCACGGGCAGGGCGCCGACAAGATTTTTCAGGCAGTAAGCGAAATGCGGTGCAAAATCATAGCCTGTTCCATACATCAGGCTTTGGCTGAAGGGATTGGCTCCCAAGACCCATTGAAGCTGTTTTCCGGCAATTTCCATTCCCGCTTTGTCTTTTCTCAGGCGCGATGCTTCAGCCAACGCCCAGGCGGAAGAAAGGTTTATGTTGGTGTTCCCGTGGAAAAGATCATTGAAATATATCGGGAAAGTCCGGAGAACATATTCATCAGACAGATGTGTGCCATCATTGAACTGACGCAGGAGGTCCGCCCGGAGTTTCTCATCCTTTTCAGCCATGATTTCACGGCGGTTCCATACTGAATTCGGAAGCAGATCGTAAGGAGCTGCGATTGCGCTTCCTCTTTTCATGAAGAATTCACTGTGGAGAACGGCTGCACCATACCAGTCCATCCATTTTCCATCGTCAGGATAAGCATTGCAGAGATGCGATAATGCGATCAATGGAGCCTCCTCGAAGGCTGCGTGGTAATTATGTATAACCTGCCGGCGCTCTGATGTGGTGTAAAAATAACCGGTTATCGGAATGCCCTCTATAAAGCTTTGTTCCTGGCATTTAATAAGTAATTCTGCAAGCTGCAAAGCCTGCTTTTTATATTTGTCTTCTCCGGTTATTCTGTTCAGTATCACTGAAGATGTTACACCCCATGAAGCTTCCCTGTACTCGGCCAGATCCCAGGCAGCACGCGAAGCAATTGCGGCTTCCCAGTCCTCAGTCGCTGCAATGAAGGCTCTTTCGGCAAGATCCGGATTGAACTTTTTAAATGCTTCTGCACATCTGCCCAGTACAGCTGCTGCCAGGAAATTCTCCCACGGCACATTCTGAGCCTCCGATACCATGTCGTCAATTGTACCGATCTTATTATCGGTATAGATCCTGCCAAGTGCCCAGCTCATATGGTAACCATCCCCGAACCTGGTTTTCAGAAGCCAGTCCAGACCCCATGCTGCCTCATTCCTGATACGATCCGAGAGTTCGGGATCTGTTTTTTTCTGAACCAATGCATCCAGATTGTTCAGCATCGCAAAAACAGCCATGGCGGTCCGCCAGTAACCCTGCGAAAGATCGCCTGCATCATGCCAGCCACCGTTTATGATCTTCCTTTCATCTCCCCTGAATCCCTGCCAGTCCTTGTGACATTCCAGATGAACTCCCGGAACATTGAAACCGCAGCGTTCACAAAAAAAGAAGTTGATTGCATTGAAAACGGGTCCGAGCCAGATGTTCTCACCTATTGGAAACGGATTAGATTCAAGGGAACCGCTCCTGATACGGTATGTGCCTTCCGTTCTGAGATCTGAAAAATCAATCAGCCTGAAAGTGCCGTTCATAGTTTCAATGGTTCTGACACTACCATTATAAACCACATTATTGCCGGGATCTATGATCTGGAAGTCGCTCCCGGCGCCGGCACCTGCAAAAGCTGTCTTGTTATCCCCGGGCCTGTAGCCCGTATGGCTGAACGAAAATTTGCCCGGAGCAACGTTCCATCCCTCATACTGATCTGCTTCAACCCTTTGTATCTCGATTTTATCGAAATCATACGTCACAATACCTTCTTCCTCAGGATTGTGTCCCCTCAAAATCTGATTAATGGTGAACACCGTCACTTTGTTGCGGGGCAGGTGCGGAAACTCGAACATCACATGGTTCCATTCACCTGGCTTAAGATCGTGGATGAAATGATCGCGTCTCGAAGTTGTCGCACCCGGAACAAATCCGTCGTTGTTTATGTTGATATTAAAACTGTATGCAGGCATGGAAGTGGGATGAACGTAAACCCAGAATGAAAGCCTGTTATAGCCCGACCAGTCCTGCGGTTTGCTGAACCGGAGACTGAGGGATGAAGATCCTCCCTGTCCTCCGTTGAATGAATCCCATTTACTGCGGTTTTTCCTGTAATAGTCTTCATCACGTAGTGAAGTCATGAACCTGAGTGAACGGCTTCCGTCTTTTGCACGCTCTTCGGTGTAGCTCATCTCCCCGATACCTCTTACTTCCCAGCCGGCATCGTGTTCCATATCATCAATGACCAGGGTTTCAAAAACAGCCTTCTTCTCCCAGCTTGCCATCAGGGAGTTTTGCTCAGGAACCTCGAGGGGGAACGGATCGTAGCGACGATAATCTGTTCCGGTCTTTCTGTCTGCAGGATTGCATGAAGCAACAGCAAGGACCCAGGTTACAAATAGAAATTTTTTCATACAGTGAAGGATTTACGGTAATAATAAGATTACCAATAAAGTTAAGAAATTTTCATCATAACCGGCCTATATTCTGCCCGGGCTGTCATCTTTCACCCCGAAGATGTAAAAACCAGGAATTTATCATACCCCCAGGCCAGTGATAAATATTTCTCATTTTGTTTAAATTGATCCGGTAAAAATACCATTTGAAAAAATTTAGGTATATTGAATCATTAAATTCTGTGCCCTTTATCAAAACCTCAAACTATAAAAATATGACAACACGACGCATGTTTTTGAAAAAAACCGCCATCACCACAGCTGGCATTGGCCTCGCCCCGGCTTTTTCCACCGTATTTGCACGGTCCGCTCCTTCCGACAGGATCAATATCGGCCTCATCGGATGCAACGGGATGGGATTCGCTAATCTGAAGGAGTTTCTCAATCACAGCAAGGTTGAGTGCCTTGCCCTTTGTGATGTTGATGAAAATGTACTTAACCAGAGAGCCGGAGATGTTGAAAAAATACGCGGAAAGAAACCGGTCAATCTTTACCACGACTGGAGAAGGCTTATCGACAACAAGGATATAAATCTCGTGATTGTGGGTACCCCCGATCACTGGCATTGCCTTCAGATGGTTGCAGCCTGTGAGGCCGGCAAGGACGTTTATTGTGAAAAGCCGATCGGACGGACCATTGAGGAGTGCAATCTTATGGTAAAGGCGGCAAAAAAATACAACAGTGTTGTACAGGTCGGACAGTGGCAAAGGAGCGATCCCCACTGGCAGGAAGCAGTGGATTTTATCCGGTCAGGCAAACTAGGGAAGATCAGGCTTGTACGGGTATTCTCATACCAGGGATGGTGCCCCTCAATTCCGGTTTTACCTGATGAACCTGTTCCTTCAGGCGTCGATTATGATATGTGGCTGGGCCCTGCTCCCAAGCGTCCGTTTAACCGGAACAGATTCCATTTTACCTTCCGGTGGTTCTGGGATTATGCCGGCGGGCTTATGACTGACTGGGGAGTACATCTCCTCGATTATGCCCTGTACGGAATGAATGTAACTGCTCCCCGATCAATAATGGCAATGGGTGGGAAATACGGCTATCCCGATGATGCCTGTGAAACGCCCGACAGCTTGCAGACACTGTATGAATTTGACGGATTCAATGTCCTTTGGGATCATGCCATCGGCATTGATGACGGAGCTTACGGACGGAATCATGGCCTGGGATTTGTCGGTGAAAACGGCACCCTGGTGATCGATCGCGGCGGCTGGGAAGTCATCCCTGAAACTGTGAACGGAAAAACACGGATGGAAGCCGTACCTCTGAAAAAAGGGGCTGGAAAGGGGCTGGCAAACCATGTTGTAAATCATCTTGATTGCATTGCCAGGCGGGATCCCAATACCAATGCAAGTATAGAGATCGGGGCCCATATCGCCAAATTCTCGGCACTCGGTAACATAGCTTACCGTACCGGAAAGAAGCTTGTATGGGATGGTACCAGGTTCACCAACGATACTGGGGCCAACAGTTATCTTGTGCCTGAATACCGGACCCCGTGGAGTTTGCCGCGAATCTGACCGCTACAGGCAATTATTGCTTTAACTGTTATTTCAGGGAACTGTTCAAATAATCCGGATACCTTACGAAAGCTCCGGACAATAAGAACGGACGGGATTTCCTGAAGGTGCTTTTACCAGCATTGAAAAAAGATATTCATTGATAAATCAAGTGGAAGATTATGAGCTTCATGTTCAATCCTGTTGACTTTGATGATCAGGGAGCAATCAACAGGATATCTCTGGATGAGGAAACAGCAGCTTCGATTGTTTCGGGAACCGGAGAATCTGCAGTTTACATCTCGGAATTACTCTCAGATCTGACTAGTGAAAAGGAACGTCCGGTCATAGCGGTTTTCGACGGTTACATCGGAGCCTTGTGGGAACAGAGCCTGAAACTGGTAACTGAAAACCTCGAATCAGTATCTGTTAAGGTCATCCCTGAGGACTTCAGGAAGGTTTTTAAATCATCCGATCTTCTCGACGAATTGTTTAAAGGGCACCTGCCTTCAGACAGGGAAAAGGATCCTGTCCTTCTTTTCGGAAAGCTGTTTAAGGGAACTTATGATGATATCCTGGATGATCAGAAAACGGATGAGTTGATTGCAAGGCTCCGGGTTCACAGGAATTCCGGCGGAGCAGGAAAAGTGATCCTTGTATATGGATGCGGGAGTGCCATAAAGCGGGTCAGGCAATTGGCGGATTATGTTTTTTACCTTGATGTTGCACCCAAAAACGTAATACTCAGGGCAAGGAAAGGACTGTTCGCCAATCTTGGGGACACTGCCCCCAGGGGAATCGATGAGTTTATAAGACGCTGCTATTATGTCGATTATGAGATTGCATCGAGACACCGGGGTGAACTTCTGACAGGCAGTCATATCGATTTTTATATTGACGGCAATGATCTGTCGGACCTGAAGATGATGCCCCGCCGGGCTTTTGACTCAATAATGTCGGCACTGGTTAGATATCCGGTGAGATGCAAGCCCGTATACCTTGAAGGTGTATGGGGCGGCCAGTTTATCAGGAAATTCCGGAACCTGCCCCGGTCGGTCAGGAACGTAGCCTGGGCCTACGATCTGATCCCGCTGGAAGTTAGCATCGTGGTTGCTTATGGAAAGACCGGTATTGAGTTCCCTTTCTTCACATTTGTTCAGAAAGAAGGTTTAAACCTGATGGGGAAGGAATGTGTTGAAAAGTTCAAAGGATATTTCCCGGTGCGGTTTAATTATGATGATACATGGCACAGCAGCGGGAACATGTCGATCCAGGTCCATTCAGGGCACGAATACAATGTTGAGAACTTCGATGAGCTCGGGAGACAGGATGAGGGTTATTACGTGGTTGCCACCGGGCATGGAGCAAGGACATTTGCAGGTTTCAGCGAAGATGCCGACGTGGATGAATTCATCTGCGAGGTAAAAAAGTCGGAAACGGAGCATACGGTTGTCGATTATGAAAAATATGTAAATTATGTCAGGTCTTATCCCGGGATGCAGGTACTTTTACCGGCAGGAACGATACATGCATCAGGCCGGAACCAGGTGGTACTGGAAACAGGAAGCCTTACCGTCGGATCCTATACATATAAATTGTATGATTATCTGCGACCCGATCTCAACGGCAGGCCCAGACCCATACATACCTGGCACGGGGAACGCGTCTTGATGAAAGACAGGAAAACGGCCTGGGTAAGGGAAAACCTTGTCAGACCTCCCGTGATCGTCAGAAAAGGAGAAGGATGGGCTGAATATATTGTCGGGGAACATGACCTCCTTTATTTCAGCCTCCGAAGATTTGAATTCGAAAAGAAAATTGAAGATGACACCCGGGGCAGGTTCCATGTTCTCACCCTTGTCGATGGCGAAAAGGTGATTATCCGGTCTGCAGAAAATCCTGAATTATTTTATGAGCAATATTTCCTTGACGTTGTCATCGTACCTGCAAATATGGGCAGGTATATTGTTAAGAATGAAGGCAATCAGCCTGTCTGCATCCATAAAGCAATGTTGAAATAAGTTAACTTAAAGAGGCCGGTGAAAAGCATTATTTCACTGATGATCATATTTAAACTGCAGGGAAAAATTATTCCGGATAATTTGTACTGGTTCCGTGAAAGCATTCAATCGCAGGGTAGCAGTGAAATTGATGAAAAAACCTGTCATGTGAACTGGTATGTGCGGCCTGCCCATGAATGATTCTGTACAATATTTAAAATTAGCTGGCGGATCGATATTAATTCGGCTCTTTTTCATACATTTCACCGCTTTTTTGGTCTGATTTCAGAAAACAGCCGGTAAACAAAACCTCCATAGCATGCAACAAGTTCGATCCCTGATACTTTCATTTGTACAAACGACAGAAGACTGACGCTGAAAACTTAAAAATCATTGAAATGAAAAACAGAGTTCCCTTTCTTGTTATTTTATTTTCAATTGCCTTTTTAACCGCCGTTACAGCCCAGGAGTTCCCATTCCGTAATACTGCACTCACGGTTGAAGAGAGGGTTAACGACCTGGTTTCGAGACTGACTCTTCAGGAAAAGGCTGACCAGTTATTGTACACTGCTCCGGCAATTCCCCGGTTGGGGATCCCTTCCTATAACTGGTGGAACGAGGCTCTTCACGGAGTTGCCAGGGCGGGCTTTGCCACCGTTTTTCCACAATCGATCACCATAGCCAATTCATGGGACGAAGGGCTGATGTACAATGTTGCAAGTGCCATATCGGATGAGGCCAGGGCAAAGTACCATGAGTTTCAGCGGAGGGGAAAGACAGGTATTTACCATGGTCTAACATTCTGGTCACCGAATATCAACATTTTCCGTGACCCGAGATGGGGAAGGGGACATGAAACTTATGGTGAGGATCCTTTCCTGACCGGACGCATGGGACTGCAGTTTGTCAGGGGAATGCAGGGTGATGACCCCGTGTACCTCAAAACAGTGGCCACCGCGAAACACTATGCGGTGCACAGCGGCCCTGAACCACTCAGGCATTCATTCAATGCCAGGGTGAGTGAAGTTGACCTAAGGGAAACTTATCTTCCTGCTTTCAGGACCCTGGTGGTTGATGCCGGGGTATATTCGGTAATGGGGGCGTATAATATGTTCAGGGATCATCCATGCTGTGCAAGCCCTGAATTGTTCGGGATACTGCGTAATGAATGGGGATTTAACGGCTATTTTGTATCCGACTGCTGGGCTATTTCCGATTTCTATATGTTCACCAGGTCTGCAAAAGATCCTGCAGAAGCCGCTGCTATGGCTGTCAAGGCCGGTACCGACCTGGAATGCGGGGTCGATTACAAGCATCTTACTGAAGCCTTTGACCGGGGATTACTGACTGAAAACGATATTGACCGAGCCGTTAAGAGGGTGTTTACCGCCAGGTTTAAACTGGGTATGTTTGATCCCGACGAAAAAGTATCTTATGCCCAGATCCCGTTTTTTGCCAATTGCTCGGATTATAACAAATCACTTTCAAGGCTTGCAGCCCGGAAATCCATTGTTCTTCTGAAAAACTCGGACAATATCCTGCCGCTTCCACGAGAAATCCGTACCCTTGCCGTTATCGGACCAAATGCCGATAATTTCGAATCTCTCATTGGGAATTACAATGGCATTGCCAAAGATCCCGTTACGGTTCTCAGGGGTGTCTGCAATAAAGTCACACCTGATACAAAAGTACTTTATGCTGAGGGAAGCGATCTGGCGGAGGGAATACATAATCTTGAAGTCATTCCTTCACGTTACCTTCAGACACCTGAAGGTACCCAGGGGGTAACCGGTTTTTATTATGATAACAGGGAAATGAAGGGAGAACCTGTTTTTACCCGTACAGATGACAGAATAGATTTTTACTGGGAGCATTTTTCTCCTTCCCCTGCTCTTCCTGATGATGATTTTGGCGTCAGATGGATAACATTTCTCATCCCTCCTGAGACGGGACGATACAGCCTGGGAAGCTGGGGATCGTCAGCCTATGAGATCTTCCTTGACGGAGAAAAGATTATTTCGGAGAAAAGTGAACATCATGCATTTCACAAGGAATACATGACTTACCTGGAGGCAGGCAGGAAGTACCGGATAGAGGTTCATTACAGGAACTACGAGGGAGATGCGGATATAAAACTGTTGTGGGCCCGCCCGCGTCCGAATATTATTGAGGAGGCTGTCAGGGCAGCAAAGGAAGCTGATGCTGTGATCCTGGTCCTGGGCTTGTCGCAGCGGCTGGAAGGTGAGGAGATGGGCATTAAGATAGACGGATTCCTTGGAGGTGACCGTACGAATCTCAATCTGCCGGATACCCAGGAAAAACTGTTCGATGCAGTAACGGCTGCAGGAAAACCGGTCATTGTCGTTCTCATGAACGGCGGGGCCCTTGCTGTTAACAACGTGCAGGAAAAAGCAGCTGCCGTGATCCTTGCCGGCTACCCTGGCCAGGAAGGAGGGAATGCCGTTGCTGATGTCCTGTTCGGTGATTACAATCCGGCCGGCCGCCTGCCGGTGACATATTATAAATCAATTGATCAGATACCGGCTTTTGAGGATTACAACATGAATGGCAGAACATACAGATTTTTTACCAGCGAACCATTATATCCGTTCGGATATGGGCTGAGCTACACCAGCTTTGCCTATTCCGGCCTGTCAATCCCGCAAAAAGCCAATGTGGGGGAAAAAGTTAAGGTGAGTGTGAAGGTTACAAATACAGGTCCAAGGGATGGCGAGGAAGTCGTACAGTTGTATCTTGCTGATGTTAAGGCAACCACACCTCGCCCTGTACGGCAGCTCGAAGGCTTTGAAAGGATATTCCTGAAAAAGGGCGAAAGCCGGATAGTGGAATTCATATTGGAACCCCGTCAGTTTTCAATTATTAATAACAAAGACAAACGTGTAATTGAACCGGGTTATTTTACTATATCCGTCGGAGGCAAACAGCCGGGATTCAGCGGATACCTCGATCCCCAATGCACGGGCGTGCTGACTGGTCGGATAAGACTGGCCGGAAAGGAAGAAAAATTTGACAATTAAGATCATGCTGGTGCTGATTGCGCTAACCTCTGCTGTTCTACACCGGATATCTGAAAAGCTTTAATTTATGCAGCACGAGAATCATCTCCTGAAAAAAAGGGTTACTCTCTTTGACGGTATATCAATAGTGGCCGGAGCGATGATCGGTTCCGGCATTTTCATTGTTAGTGCCGACATTGCAAGAACTGTCGGTTCACCCGGTTATCTGCTGGTGGTTTGGATCATAACCGGACTGCTGACGGTAATTGCAGCAGCCAGTTATGGAGAGCTTGCATCGATGATGCCCGATGTGGGAGGTCAGTATGTATATCTCAGGGAAGCTTATCACCCGCTTGTTGGTTTCCTGTTCGGATGGACAACTTTCCTGGTTATCCAGTGCGGTTCCATTGCTGCAGTGGCTGTAGCCTTTGCAAAATTCAGCGGAGTCCTGTTCCCATGGATTTCCGATCGCAATGTTCTGACAATAGCAGGTCCGGTGAAACTGACAAGCACAATGGTCGTGGCAATAGCCATGATCGTTTTCCTGACGTGGCTGAATACCCTTGGTATTGTGACAGGAAAAACAGTTCAGAACTTTTTTACTTCAACGAAAGTCATTGCACTTTTCGGTTTTATCCTTATAGGCTTTTTAGCAACCCGGGGATTAAATTCCTATGAAATAAACAAGGAAGTATTCTGGCAGGCCGGTCAGCCGGGTCCCGGTAACCAGGTTGTGCCACTGGCAGGTTTCGCACTCATTGCGGCCATTGCAACAGCCCTTGTAGGATCCCTGTTCTCCTCTGATGCGTGGTATGACGTCACCTTTATTTCGGGTGAGGTTATAAACCCTAAAAAAAACGTACCCCTGAGCCTTGTACTGGGTACAGCACTTGTGTCTGTCATCTATCTGCTGACTAACCTGGTTTATATCAGGATCCTGCCTCTCTCAGGATCTCCGGATGGAACGGACATACTTACCCGGGGCATTCAGTATGCTACCGACGACCGTGTGGCTACCTCAGCCATGAGCGTCGTTTTTGGCGACTATGCAGCAATTATTATGGCCGTGTTCATAATGATCAGTACATTCGGTTGCAACCATGGACTAATTCTTGCGGGACCGAGGGTTTATTATGCGATGGCGTGCGACGGCCTGTTTTTCAGGAAGGTGGGAGAGATAAACAAAAATGGTGTTCCCGGATTCGCCATCGCAGTGCAGGGAATCTGGTCGGTACTGCTCTGCTTGTCAGGAACATACAGCGACCTTCTGGATTATGTGATTTTCGCAGTTCTCTTGTTCTTTATCCTTACAATCATGGCAATATTCATCCTCAGGATCAAGAAACCGGATCTGCCGCGACCCTACAAAACTTTCGGCTATCCGGTAATACCGGCTGTATACATCCTCGCAACAACGTTCATTATGGTCGTCCTGCTTATTTATAAACCAAAATTTACCTTCCCCGGCCTTGTAATAGTTTTGCTTGGAATACCGGTATTCTACCTGTGGAAAAAGTATTCGAAGAACGGCAGTGCAGAATCGGTTTCGTGATCAGGGTTCATCCTCCCTGGTGTGAAAAGATTCACACTTATAAACAGGGTCGTGGTGTGATATTTATGATAAAGTGACAATCTTTTTAGATTACCTCGCATAACTGCTGAAAAGTTTTCTATATTTAGGACTTTAAATAACTGAATATTATTTTGATCTGCATGATTGGCCAAGGCATGGAACCAAAGGATGTTGGATACTTAACAGTCATGTGTGATTTCTCTCCTGAATGAATCAATAAAATCAATATTAGTTGCATATGAAGAAGGATATAGAAATTGCCCAGGCAGCCAGGATTAAACCCATTGCTGAGATTGCTGAAATTCTCGGTATCCCGGGAAAAGAGATCGAACCGTATGGAAAATACAAGGCCAAGATTCCGTTGTCATTCATCAATGACGAAAATGTAAAAAAAGCCAGGCTGATACTGGTAACTGCGACAACCCCGACGCCACCAGGCGAGGGAAAGACTACCACTTCCATAGGTCTTGCACAGGCCATGAACAGGCTTGGAAAGAAAACAACCGTTGTAATTCGCGAACCATCCCTTGGGCCTGTTTTCGGAATCAAGGGAGGCGCTGCAGGAGGCGGTTATGCCCAGGTGATCCCGATGGAAGATATTAACCTTCATTTTACAGGTGATATTTCAGCAGTTGAAAAGGCACACAATCTCCTGGCCGCGCTTATAGACAACAATATCCAACTGAAAACCAAAGACGGAAATATTGGAATTGATCCGAGAACCATCGAATGGAAAAGGGTGATGGATATGAATGAGCGTTCCCTCAGGGATATAGTAATAGGACTGGGAGGTATAACCGAGGGTGTTCCCCGGAGATCGGGTTTCGATATCACCGCAGCATCGGAGGTAATGGCCACACTCTGCATGGCTCGCAGCCTGCCGGATCTGAAGGAACGCCTGGGGAATATCTTTATCGGCTATACATATGATGAAAAACCTGTTTTTGCACGCGATCTGAAGGCAAACGGAGCAATGGCTGCCCTCCTTAAGGAAGCCATCAAACCAAATCTTGTTCAGACTCTCGAAGGAACACCTGCCATCATACACGGCGGTCCGTTTGCAAATATTGCCCAGGGAACGAACTCTATAATTGGAACGAAAATGGGAATGTCACTAAGTGATTACGTTGTCACTGAGGCCGGTTTTGCCAGTGAACTCGGTGCCGAGAAATTCCTCGACATAAAATCGAGGACCGGCAACCTTAAAACCGATGCAGTGGTAATTGTGACAACCGTCAGGGCACTGAAATATCACGGCGGAGCCAAATTGTCAGCTTTGCAAACTGAAGACCTGGATGCATTGAAGAATGGTTTTGATAATCTCGATAAACATATTGAGAATATGCGGTATTTCGGGTTCAGACCCGTTATTGCAATAAACAAGTTCGAAACAGATACTGAGCAGGAACTTAAAATGCTGATTAACTATTGCGAATCTCAGCATCTCAAGGTGGCATCCAATGAATCATGGTTAAAGGGAGGAGAGGGAGCTGAGGAACTCGCTCAAAAAGTACTGGAACAGATTTCTGAAGGCAACGATGCTTACAACCCATTATATGAGCTTGAATGGTCATTTGAAAAAAAGATCGAAACAATCTGTAAGAAAATGTATGGTGCAGATCACGTGGAATATACTGTTAAGGCAAAAAATCAGCTCGACAGGATCGAGCAGATTGGATTTGGTAACCTGGCAGTATGTATAGCGAAAACACAGAAATCACTTTCAGATGATCAGACTAAACGTGGCAGACCCCGGGGTTTCACCGTAAAGATAAGAGAGGTTGAACTCTCATCAGGCGCGGGTTTCATCGTCCCGATAGCCGGAACTATTATGAGAATGCCGGGCCTTCCAAATTCTCCTTCTGCCGAAAAGGTCGATATAGATTCCGAAGGACGTATTTCAGGATTATTCTGATCACGTAACTTCGGTTACGGATACAAAAGCTGCTTGCGGTAAGCAACAGGAATTTCCCTGCCGGCACTGCTTTTTGTCTTGGTTCTGTATATTTTGTTACTTTAGATGCCTGAAGTTTATTAATTATGAAAAGATGAAAAGGTTTGCACTATATCTTTTCCTGGTTCTGATGACCCTGAATGATCCCGTTGCTGAAGGCCAGTCAAAATACTACCATCGACAACAACCGGTATCAGGTTACGGAATAAAGGCAGGTATCAATTATGCCGGACAATCCACTACTAACAGAACAGCAGAATTTAAAACTTCCGGTATTATAGGTGTCAATGCAGGCGGCTATTTCAATTATTTCTTTCTACGACCTGTTGCTTTGCAGGCTGAATTGCTGGTTTCAGGGAAAGGATCCCACTGGAAAGATTATTATGATGAGGCAAAAGACTTTGTAACCTATATTGATCTTCCGTTACTGATTCGCTACCAGCCCATACAATTTTTGAATCTTCATGCCGGTCCGCAGGCGGGCCTCAGGCTGGGTGCAAAACAGAAGGATATGAAGACAGGGATTCAATCTGACATTAAAGATTATTACAAAACATTCGACTTCGGATTTGTTTTTGGTGCTGAGGCTGATCTTCCGCACAATCTGAACATAACCGTGAGATATATAATGGGTATTTCTTCTGCAACTACCCGGGTAAGGTATGTTGACCCCTGGATGAATAACTTGTTGCAAATATCGCTGGGTTACAGGCTGGCAGGGAGATGATGCCGGTTACAGGCGGAATGCGGCTTTAACTGCGGAAGAACCTGTTTGCCGGAAATGCTGATGATTTTTGATTGAAGAAGAGCGGACAAGATATCATGTGATCCCTTCATGCGTGTCATAATTCACGGTCCGGGATATAAATACAGATGATTATCACATAACTTAATAACACCTGGCTTTTATGAAAAGATTTATAGTTTGCATTGCTGCTGTCCTGTTTATTTTAACATCATGTAAACGGTATAGTGATTACACGAATATTCCTTTTTCCGAAAAGGAGCCGCGCGACTGGGAAAATCCGGCAGTTTTTAACATCAACGGGGAGGCTTACCATGCATCATTCATCAGCTATCCTGATGAAAATTCCATAATTCAGGATGATAAGACTGTTTCTCCCAATTACCTGTCACTCGACGGTATCTGGAAATTCCATTATGCAGATTCACCTGATAAACGACCCTTCTGGTTTTTTAAGGATGATTTTGATACCAGAAAATGGGATAATATTGAGGTGCCCTCAAACTGGCAGATGAAGGGCTATGATGTTCCTATCTATGTGAATGCTGACTACCCATTTAAAAAAAATCCTCCTTATATTGAGCATAGCTGGAATCCGGTGGGATCCTATAAAAGGACTTTTACTGTTCCTGCTTCCTGGAAAAAGAAGGATGTTTTTCTGCAATTCGGTGCAGTCAGCTCCGCCTTCTATGTCTGGGTCAATGAACAGCTTGTGGGATACAGGCAGGAAAGCAAGCTGCCCGCGGAATTTAATATCACAAAATATCTGAGAAAGGGAAAAAATTCACTTTCCGTGGAGGTATACAGGTGGAGTGACGGCAGTTACCTTGAAGACCAGGATTTCTGGCGGCTTAGTGGGATCCAGCGCAGCGTCTTCCTGCATGCCCGTCCCAAAACACGGATAGTTGATTTTTTTGCCGTCGCGGATCTTGAAAACAATTACAGGGACGGGAACCTGAAACTCAGTGTTGAACTAGGATCAACAGAAACCAATGACAGTGACCTGTCCCTGAAAGCATCGCTTTTTGACGGTAATAATGAAATCTACAGCGAAGAGAAAAAAACAGGATTGAATGGCAGCAAGGCATTCCTGGAGTTTAACGGACTGTTTCCTTCGGTAAAAAGATGGACAGCCGAGACTCCCGATCTCTATACCCTCGTACTTGCTTTGAAAGACCGCTCAGGTAAAGTACTGGAGTGTGCAGGTGCCAGGATAGGTTTCAGGAAAGTGGAAATAAAGGATTCCCGGCTGCTGATTAACGGCGTACCAATCTATCTGAAAGGGGTTAACCTGCATGAACATCATGATGTTACCGGCCATGTGATCGATGAGGCAACCATCCTTAAAGATATTCAGGTAATGAAAAGCAATAATGTAAATGCTGTCAGAACCTCTCATTATCCGCAACAGGAACTGTGGTATGACATGTGTGACAAATACGGTCTTTACCTGATTGATGAAGCTGATATCGAATCACATGGTATGGGTTATGATAAGGATGTCACCCTCGCGGATAAAGCCGAATGGGCAGCAGCCCATCTTGACCGGATGCAGGGAATGGTTGAAAGGGATAAGAATCATCCCTCCGTGATAATCTGGTCGCTCGGGAATGAATCAGGTGACGGGCACAATTTTCTTAATAATTACAAATGGACCAAAAACAGGGATGTCACACGTCCCGTACAGTATGAACGTGAGGGAGAACAGACAAATGCGCCCGAACGCCATTCGGATATCGTTTGCCCGATGTACTCAAAAATTGAATTTATCGAGAAATATGCACAGGATCCGAAAAACGACAGACCCCTTATTATGTGTGAATATGCTCATTCCATGGGAAATTCTACCGGAAATCTTCAGGATTACTGGGATGTTATTGAGAAATATCCCCTGCTGCAGGGAGCATTTGTATGGGACTGGGTCGACCAGGGACTTCTTAAAACTGACGCGAACGGTATTAACTACTGGGCATATGGAGGTGATTACGGTGAAGAAGGAATCCCGAGCGATGGTAACTTCTGTATTAACGGATTGACCTGGCCTGACCGGACTGGTAAACCGGGATTATCTGAAGTAAAGAAGGTATATCAGTACATCGGGTTTGAACCAGTCGATCTGAAAAACGGCCGGATCAGGGTTATTAATAAATATGACTTCATAACATTAGCTGACTTTAATATATTATGGACAGTCTATTCTGACGGAATTGCAGTTAAATCCGGAAAACTTGCCTTTCCTCACCTTCTCCCGCATCATGACACTGTTGCAGCGGTCGCGTTCGGTGATATTGAACCTGCACCCGGCACCGAATATTTCCTGAATTTAATGGCTACCAGAAGTGATGAATGGAACCTGATCCCGCCTGATCATATTTATGCCGCCGAACAGTTCCGACTGCCCGTTGAAGGAAAACCACTCTTCGGGAAAAAGGAAGAGCTGCTTGTTTTACAGACAAAAACCGAGGATAAAATATTTGTTGTAAACGGAGAGGGATTTACTGTCAGGTTCGACCTTGAAAAAGGGAGAATGGCTTCATTCAGTTCAGGTGACAGGGAATTATTGATTCAGGGACCGGAACCGGATTTCTGGCGGGCCCCTACTGATAACGACTACGGATATGGTATGGATGTGAAACTCGGTGTCTGGAAGAAAGCGGGTGAAAAGGCTGCAGTCAGAAAGGTGAATATTACTCAGCCTGAAATGGACAGGGTGATTGTTGCAATGGAATACGATATCCCGGGATCAGGAGGGGAGAAAATTGGCGGATACGTTTCAACTTTCACAGTTCTGGGTTCAGCAGATGTGATCGTGAAAAACCAGTTTTCGAAAGTTTCTGAGAAAATCCCGGAGATACCAAGGATGGGCATGCAGATGAGAATACCAGAGATTTATTCCAACCTCAGGTGGTTTGGCCGGGGACCGCATGAGAACTATTGCGACAGGAAAACCTCTGCTTTTACGGGACTTTATGAAAGCAGCGTGGATGACCAGTATGTGCCCTATATCCGCCCGCAGGAGAATGGTTATAGGACCGATACCAGGTGGCTGACCCTCACGGACGAGGATGGCAACGGACTGCTTGTAAGCGGTTTGCCCATGATATGTTTTGCGGCATTGAGAAATATTCATGACGATTTCGAATCTCCGGGGAGGCTGTCACAATACCGCAGAGATGCCAAAACGGCTAATACTCATACAAATGATGTGAACCCCAGAGATTTTATAAATCTTAATGTTGACTACGGACAGATGGGCGTTGGCGGAGACGATTCCTGGGGAGCTGAGATCCATCCGAAATACAGGCTGATGGACAGAAAATATGAATACAGTTTCAGGATGCGTCCCGTAAAAAGCGGTGATGATATATTGAAACTCGCCAAGGAAAGATTTTAAGGGATGATTGAATTATTTCAGTATCTTTTGAATGTCAGGCAATCGGAGCCTGTTTGTAATTTTCCTTGTCCCATGGTTGGAAGCAGTACGCAACAACATTGATTGTTAATTCATAAAAAAGAATAGATGAGCAGGATACTTGAATACCTGAGGATTACTCCCTCTGATCAGTCGGTTGACTATGTTGAGAATAAGAAGCAGTTTCACCTTTTCACGCTATTAACCGAACAGAGACATTCCAAAACACTGTCTCTCAGTTCAGTGATTGCAGATGACACTGAAAAGGGCCTCAGGATGCTTCTTTCTGTCGATGAAGATATCACATCAAAAATTGAAAAATTATGCATGAATCCTGAGCTGCTCGAGATAGCAGTTAATGCCATACACAGTGCCATAATTACAGGGAAAAAGATTTATTTCTACGGCTGCGGTGCTACGGGAAGGCTGGCCAAGCAGATGGAAAGTACCTTCTGGAGACCTTTCTGGAGAAAGCTCAGGCAGTCTGAATACTGGATAAAACTGGAACCTCACCTGCCCTCAGATATAGAAGAACGGCTTATCGGTGAGATGACCGGGGCTGACAGGGCCCTGATAAGTTCCCTTGAAGGATTTGAAGACCTGCAGCTTATCGGAAAGTTACAGCTGTATGACAGGAAAATAGAGAAAGGTGATGCGGTGTTTTGTGTAACCGAGGGAGGAGAGACATCTTCCGTGATAGGAACAATACTTGCTGCCCGGAAGCAATATGGCGACGCTGCCGGCAGGGCTGACAGCGAAGCTTCCGGGAAACTGTTTTTTGCATACAATAATCCCGACGAACTTCTGCTTCCATTTGACCGGAGCAGAAGCGTGATCGAAAACAAGGGTATAACCAGGCTGAATCTTACCACCGGCCCGCAGGGAATAACCGGATCAACCAGGCTTCAGGCAACAACCAGCGAAACTTTCATCCTGGGTGCCGTGATGGAAGAAGCGTTGTACAGGATATTGCGCGGGTTCCTGAATGACAGGGAACTTGCTGACCTGGGATTTGAGAAAGGCTTTGGACTGACTGACAGGCTCCTTTCGTTCGGCGAAGTTAAAAAAAGCGTGGATAATGCCGCATCCGGGATAGCCCGGTTTACCGAACTGGAAGCTTCGGCTTATGCCGGACATCATTTTTCAACATATTTTGCCCGGGAAGCTATGGTTACAGTGTTTATAGACAGTACTGAACGCAGTCCAACCTTCAGGTTGTTCCCGCTTGATACCGTTGAGGAGCCGGAACGCAAGTCGTGGATCCAGGTCTGGACCGACAGCAAAACCATTGATGATGCCTGGCAGGTATTTCTTGGCAGGAACTTCAGGGGACTTGAGGAGCCTGTTTATAAATCAGCCTTTGAAAAGGAGATTGATGACCCCTACCTTAAGGATGTTGCGCTTAAAAGCCTTCTTAAAGCCGGGAACGACCAGCAATATCTCTATGATCTGTCCTTCTCCCATTCAAACATAAATAAAAGAGGGCCAAAACCGGGAGACATCGGAGTAATTGTATGTGTAGACGATGAAAGAATCCGGGTTGACGATCCTTCCAGCTCGTTTGGGCAGTTCGGATCATTGGTGAGATCACAGGGCGGAAAAGTAGCCGTTATTTCTGTTACGGATGAAAATGCTCCGGCAAACAGACATCAGTTTAAGGGCGATGTGGAAGTGTCAGTTATCCTTCCTGCATTTCCTGATCCTATCGGATTAAGACGGCAAATGGCTCTCAAAATGCTGCTTAATGCCCACTCAACCGCTATGATGGCAAAGCTTGGCAGGGTGACCGGCAATACAATGACAAATGTCAATCCCAGTAACCTGAAATTGATAGGCAGAGCGACTTTTCTTGTAATGAGCCATGTTAATGATGTTATTGCCAGGGGAAATTGGATCAATCGTTACGGTAACAGGGAAAAGGTAACATTTGAGGAGGTTAATGCAGTTCTGTACGATGCAATTGAATTCATGGCTGTTAAAAACCCTGATCAGACTGCAGAAGTAGCCCTTTCAATAATACGAATCATCGAAGCACTAAAAGGCGGACAGTATGTAAGCTGGGATGAAGCTTTGGCAATACTGTCATCAAAAGGATTGAACCTATATCTTCAGGAGGCCTGAGCTACCTGTATGTGATTTCAGTCCTGAGAACGGAATTTTCCCCTGTCATTACGTTGCTTACATCGTAGACGAGCGGTCCGGTGAATTTTCTGGCCAGTGTCACCCTTGTAACGGAGTTGGCCGGAAGGGTAATTGAAGAGGGTGCTTCTGCCGGTCCGTTGACAAGGGAAAAAGTAATATCTGAACTGTTGGTTATTTCAAAAAAGATACTCCTGTCATTCTGGTAATATGGCTTGGCAGTCCTGATGCACTGCTGGAAGAATGGCCTGGCAAATTCTTCCTTTCCGGCTACTATGTTCCTGAAATATGCAAGGGTACGCCCGGCGAAAAGCGCCTCCTTCAGGGCTTCGGGTGTCCTTGCTTTTGCAAAGACAAGAGTCATCGGCCTGTTTGGATATTCAGGCTCACGGTAATCTTCGCTGATATTCCCGTGTTTGTCGCTGTTGGCCATTACTGCAATATTATGGTCTTTGCAGAATGTCAGAACAAGAGGATAATACTCATCGGAATTGAAAAATTCTATTCCATGGATCCATTTCTTTTCAAGGAAGCGCTTATGGATCGGATATAGCTTTGGTATCCCGTCAGCCTCCTGTGCTTTCCAGCCCGGATGGTTCCATTGGATGAATGCTCCCTGTTTTAATGCCTCTTCAATTGCGTCAGACACGGAGTCCCTGACCAGGGCCGTGGCATCGGTGATAAACAGGGCATTAAGATGTCCGGGAGGCATGGAGCGGGTAAGTTCTGCCCCATGTACCAGTATCAGATTCCTTTCAGCTGCCGCTCCCTGACATATCTTCCACGCTGCATTATGGTCCACCGGAATATAATTCCTGTTTGGGGTGTATTCAATATGATCAGTTATTGAGATGGCATCAAGACCATCCCTGTAGGCTTCCGTAACACGGTTGACCGGCCATACAGACCCGTCAGAGAAAACAGTGTGAAGGTGAAAATCACATTTCAGGGTTACATAACCCGGAATGTCCGGAACATTTACGATTTTTCTCTGACCGAAACCTGCAATAAATATGAAAGTTAACAGTAACTGGAATAAAATTAGCCTTTTCATTGATAAATGTATAATTGGTTTATATTCTTGTTCATCAGTTAGTGTTTCAATCACAGTGGTGAGTCAAAAAGTCAGCACGGAGATTCAGGCTTGTTTTTATTACCATTTTCCTCCTTGCAATTCAGTGTCAGCCGTTGTTTGAGTATTCTCCCGGCACTTTACTGGATCTCTTCATAAAAGTAAGCCATTTTCTCATCTGCATCATCCCAGGTAAATAGCTTTTTTTTCCTGTTGACCCGGAAATAGTTCAGCATGGCAAAATCTCCTGCACACATTGTTGTGTGAACAAAAAGGAAAAGAGAAAGACTCCATTTCCACAAACCCGGGACTGACAGGACAAGGTATACAAGTACGATCGTTGTTATGATAAAAGGGAACCAGGCAACAAACCCGAATTGTTTCCTGGTTGTCACATGCCTGTGAGCAGTTACGTAGAACATATACTGCTTCAGGTCCATACCAACCCTTATGTTTTTTGCCCCGGTCAGATAATAGGGAATTATATGGAGCAGTTCGTGAACCGGAATATACAATAACGGGAACACAACCAGCCCCAGGATTGAGTGAAGTAACAGGTATTTATAGGGGAAATAGCCACTGAGGTTGACCCTTACCGTTAATGCCAGACCAAGTGTGAGGATGCATGCCGACCAGAAAAAAACAATCAGGCCCGATTTCCTTCGCAGATAATCAAGGATGAATGGAATGAGTTCATCATAAGGTATTTTAATTAATTGCCTGTATCTTGACTGGTCTTCAAGATCATTCACATTCAGTGCCATGAATTAAGCTTTTTCCAAATTTAACTTTTTGGGAAAGTAATGCAAAAGGAATTATGGGAAATAAAACCATCGTAACCTACATTGTTTTCCGGGTGGTTATTATTCCGGTCATGAATATGAAAAACTTTCATAAATACTCCGGCAATTATTGGATTAGGGGTTCTTTTTTAGATACAATATACCGGTATATGTCCGGGAAAGAAGAAATCGTCCATTTTATTTATCCGGTAATTAAAGGGGGTTGTGTTTTTTCCTGCAATTTTGGAACGAAAATCATGTTTTATCAAATGGCCCGTATTTTGATACCTTTGCGTGAGATCACATTCACATGAAACTTGTGATACCGATATTACTGTTTTCTTTTTCCCTGGAAATCACTTTGGCCCAGACCGATAGCTCTATTGCAGGGAACGATACACTGCCGCGTAACTTCTACCTGCTGCACACCAAAGAAAGAAACGGTGAAAGTCTTCCTGAAATTGACCTGAAAGAAGTTGTTATCATAGGCAGACAGTCAACGTCAAAGAAATTTCCATTCCGCAAGTATGAACGGCTGATTTATAACCTGAAAAAAATCTATCCGTATGGAATTGTTGTACGGGCAAGACTGGAACAGGTAAATCATGAATTAATGAATATTCCCGATGAAAAGGAACGGAAAAAATATCTCCGGCAGGTTGAGAAAAATGTTTTCAGGGAATATGAGGATGATGTCCGGAATATGACCATTACCCAGGGCAAACTTCTCATCAAGCTCATCGACAGGGAAACACGGAACACCTCCTATGAACTGATAAGGTTTTACAGGGGAAATCTGTCAGCCTCTTTCTGGCAGGCCATTGCCAGAATATTCGGGACCAATCTTAAGGCTGAATATGACCCGTACGGTGAGGATGCTGTTATGGAAATTATCCTGCAGGAGATCGAAGCAGGCAGATTATAATAATATCTGTCGAATATGATTAAGCGAACATTTATTGCCGTAAAGATAGAAACAACCACCGAAACGGAACGACTGGTTGCAAACCTCAGGTCGCTTCTTGGAAATGAAAATATTAAATGGGCCGATATTCGGAACATACACGTTACCCTTGCATTTATGGGGGATACCCCGGTCGTAAAGATCGCTCCCATAACTCAGTTGATCAAAGGAAAATGTGCCGGATTCGGAAAGTTCGACTTCATGCTGGCAGGAACCGGGATTTTTAGAAATTTCAGGGATCCGAGAATCATCTGGGCCGGAATTAAACCGCAGGATGGGCTTATTAAACTGAGAGCCCTGATCACGGAGTGTTTGGAAGCTGGAGATGTCGGTTTTGACGGGAAACCCTTTGTTCCACACCTGACACTGGGCAGGCTGAAAAACATCAAAGACATCGAGAATCTCAGACGGGTTCTGGAAAAATACAGGAATATTGAATTCCAGAAAGTCTGGATAAATGAAGTTGTCCTTTTTGAAAGTATCCTTAAACCGGCCGGACCGGTATATATCCCGCTGGCCACGCTTCCTCTAAGTTAAAGTCTGTTGGATCCTGGTGTTCAGCTTCTGTGTTCTTCGGAGAATATTGATCCCGGGTAATTCTTCCCTGTGAAAGCAGGGCGTCAATCTTTTTCCCGGGGGAGTTAATTAACCTTCCTTACATTACTTTGCAGGAAAAAATCATTTTTTTTGTTTTCTTTACGGAAACAAACCATCTGATTTTTGGGATGACAGACTCTTTTGAAGCCAGGGGGAAGAGGAAAAAACTCGTCGATGAGCTCCGGCGCAAAGGGATCACCGATGAGGAAGTACTGAGGGCCATTAATACCGTACCCCGTCATGCATTCATGGATCCGGCATTCCTCAACCATGCATATGCCGACAAGGCATTTCCCATCTCATCCGGGCAAACAATTTCTCAGCCTTATACCGTTGCGGTTCAGACCTCGCTTCTGCAGGTTAGGAAAAGGGATAAAATACTGGAGATAGGTACCGGATCGGGATACCAGGCCGCAATCCTGGCTGAAATGGGGGCAAAGGTTTATACAATTGAAAGGTTCAGGGAATTGCATCTGAAGGCCCAGCATACTCTGTCACTGCTGGGCTATTCAGCAACCTTTTTCTTCGGCGACGGGTATGAAGGGCAACCCCAATACGGACCTTTTGATGGCATTATAGTCACTGCGGCTGCCGCTGAGGTTCCTGAAAAGCTGATGCGTCAGCTTAAAATAGGGGGCAGGCTGGTGATCCCGCTTGGTTCGGCAACTTCCCAGACCATGACATTGGTTGTACGAACGGAAGAAAACAAATTTGATTATTCCTCACATGGATATTTCATTTTTGTGCCTATGATAAAAGGAATTGTAAAAAGCTGATTTGTTTGGGAAACCTGAGTCCTTGTATGAAAAAGCTCGACGGGGATTTTGCGGATCATGATGGTTCAGAATCAGTTAATATGCCATCCGGAATATGAAAATAAAAATTATTGAAAAGTGAAGATATATACACTGGTTTTTAATCCGATTGAAGTAAATACTTATATAATTGCTGATCCGTCAGGGGATTGTATAATTATTGACTGCGGCTGCTACTACGGGCATGAGTTTGATGAAATGGATTCTTTCATTCAGGATAATAAGCTTAAACCCGTTTTGCTGCTGAATACCCACTGCCATCTCGATCACATTTTCGGGAACGGCTGGATGCTTGAACGATTCGGTATCCGTTCGCATTACTGCAGGGAGGATGATTATAACAGGATCGATGCCCCGGTGCATGCCCGGCTCTTCGGACTCAATATGGAACTACCTCCCGAACCGGCGGATTATCTGGAGGATGGACAGATTGTTTCCCATGGACAGATCAGACTCACCGCACTTCACGTTCCGGGGCATTCCTCAGGAAGCCTTTCGTTCTACAGCAGCGACCTGAAAGCCGTATTTACCGGTGATGCCCTCTTTGCAGGCAGTATCGGAAGAACGGACCTCGAGGGGGGAAATTTTGAGACCCTAATCGCGAGCATCAGGAACAAATTATTTTCACTTCCCGACGACACCATAGTCTACCCCGGACATGGAGAGTGTACTACCATTAAAGTTGAAAAAGAGACAAATCCCTATTTTATTAAAAGCTGACAAGCCTGGTTTTTAAAATAGTAACTTATTGCTATTTTCGCATATGAGTTGACCGGAGAAGTGATTCCGGGTTCCGGTTTTTCATAATGAACAGTACTTGTAACGGGAAATTGATTTTTTTGCCTGAATGAAGTAACCAGTATTTCCGGAGATGTAAAGGATTATCCGGAAACCAAAGGGATCCACAGTGTCTAAGAATCATCCTTTGCGGACAGGTAAAGACTTTTCCCGGTTACTCCGGATTGCAGTAAGTTGTATGAACCAAAGTTTACGGATTTTTGTTAGGATGATTGATTTTGTGGTGAAGATGAATAGCAGATACTCATTTCCTGTTTTGGAATACAGCTAGAATACCCATCCCGGTGATGACCAAAATATCAATTATATGCTTTCAGACAAATTTGAAAACCGTCACAATGGCCCCCGCGGAGCTGAAGTCACCCGAATGCTTGAAACAGTCGTTGTCGCTTCCCTGGATGAACTGATTGACAAGACTATCCCTGCCTCTATCAGGCTGAAGAAACCTTTGGAACTTCCTGCTGCAATGACTGAATATGAATATCTCGGTCATATCAGGCAGCTGGGATCAAAAAACAAGCTTTTCAGATCTTTTATAGGACAGGGATATTATGGTGTTGCACCCCTTTCCGTTATAGTGAGGAATGTTCTGGAGAACCCGTCGTGGTACACCTCCTACACTCCCTATCAGGCGGAAATCTCACAGGGTAGGCTGGAAGCCCTGCTGAATTTCCAGACCATGATAGTTGATCTGACCGGAATGGAGATTGCCAACGCCTCGCTGCTCGATGAGTCGACGGCTGCGGCGGAAGCAATGATAATGATGTTCAATGCGCGATCAAGGGAAGCAATAAGGGCTGGAATAAACCGGTTCTTTGTCAGCAATGACACCTTCCAGCAGACGATTGCTGTTCTTGAAACACGGGCTGAGCCGCTTGGGATCGAACTGGTAACCGGCAGATTTGATGAGGTTGCAATCGACGGAACGTTTTTCGGGGCGCTTGTTCAATATCCGGCCGCATCGGGTCAGATAGAGGATTACCGGGAATTTGCGGGGAAGGTTCATGCTTCCGGTGCGCTTCTTGGCGTGGCAGCAGACCTTATGAGCCTTGCCTTACTCTCTCCTCCCGGTGAATGGGGCGCCGATGTGGTGGTCGGTTCCAATCAGCGGTTCGGACTTCCGATGAGCTACGGCGGTCCGCATGCAGGATTCTTTGCCACAAAGGATGAACTGAAGCGAAGCATGCCGGGCAGAATTATCGGAGTGTCGGTGGATGCCCAGGGTAACCATGCCCTGAGAATGGCACTCCAGACACGGGAGCAGCATATTAAGCGTGAAAGGGCCACTTCAAACATATGCACCGCACAGGCACTTCTTGCAACAATGTCGGGTATGTATGCACAGTACCACGGGCCTGAGGGACTGAAGAATATTGCTTCTCACATCAGCAGATCAGCTTGTACAATCAACGGGATACTGAAGGATCTTGGATACAAACAGGCAAATACCAGCTTTTTTGATACCTTAAGGATAATCCTTCCTGATGAGGGTTCAGTGGAAAAGATCCGCAACCTTGCACTGGAAAGCAGGATCAATTTCCACTACCCCGGAGGCAACATCGTAATGCTTAGCACAGATGAGATAACCACTCTTGAGGAAGTGAACCTGATCACTTCCGTATTTGCCAGGGCTGCAGGCCTGAAGCCTCGTCCGGCAGATTCGTTCTGCAGTTGTGGTTCAGCTTATGAGGCTTTTACGAGGAAATCGGAATTTCTTAAAGCTTCGGTTTTCAACAGGTTCCATAGCGAAACTGAGATGATGAGATATATCAAAATGCTTGAAAGGAAAGATTTTTCACTGACTCACAGCATGATATCACTTGGCTCCTGTACAATGAAGCTGAATCCTGCAACTTCGATGTTTGCCATGAGCTGGCCCGAATTTGGCAATATTCACCCGTATGTTCCGGCTACCCAGGCTGAGGGATACTATCAGGTAATGGATGAGCTCGGTGAAGCACTGAAGAAGATCACCGGATTTTCTGCAATCAGCTTCCAGCCTAATTCCGGGGCAGCCGGTGAATATACCGGGCTGCTGATTATGCGGGAATATTTTAAACAAAGGGGAGAAGGCAACAGGAATGTAGTCCTTATTCCTTCCTCGGCGCATGGAACAAATCCGGCAAGTGCCGTGATGGCCGGTATGCAGGTGGTAGTGGTTGAGTGTGATGAGGGTGGCAATATTAGCCTGGATGACCTGCAGGCAAAAGCGGAACAGAACAGGGAGAACCTGGCCGGCATCATGATAACCTATCCATCAACTCACGGGGTATATGAAGAAGCTGTTGTGGAGATGATAGGGATAATACACCAGAACGGAGGCCTTGTATATATGGATGGTGCCAATATGAATGCACAGGTCGGACTGACAAGTCCGGGTTATATCGGGGCCGATCTTTGCCACCTGAACCTTCACAAGACCTTTGCGATACCTCATGGTGGCGGTGGGCCAGGAATGGGTCCCGTACTTGTCAACGACAAACTGGCAGAGTTTCTTCCCACGCATCCCCATGTTCAAACCGGGGGATCCAGCGGGATTAAGGCAGTGGCTTCAGCTCCATTCGGAAGTGCACATATACTGACAATATCCCATGCCTATGTAATGATGATGGGTCCTGAGGGCCTCACCCGGGCAACAGCCCTGGCCATACTGAATGCAAATTATATTGCTGCTGCACTTAAAGGATGGTACAAGACACTTTACACCGGAAACATGGGATTTGTCGCGCATGAGATGATCCTCGATTGCAGGAACTTCAAGACAGAGACAGGGATTACCGAGTCGGATATTGCAAAGCGGCTCATGGATTACGGTTTCCATGCACCTACCCTTTCATTTCCCGTCCATGGTACCCTGATGGTGGAACCTACCGAGTCGGAATCACTTTACGAACTGGATAGATTCATTGAAGCCATGAAATCAATATGGGAAGAGATCATGGAAATTAAAGAGGGCAGGGCCGACAGGAATGACAACGTGTTGAGGAATGCTCCTCACACCTTCAGGGTTGCTGCAGCAGATAAATGGGAGCATGGTTATGGAAGGGAAAAAGCAGTTTTCCCGCTCAGATGGGTCACCGAAAACAAGTTCTGGCCATCGGTGGGCAGGGTGGATGACGGCTATGGCGACCGCAATCTTGTCTGCACCTGCGACCCTATCGACTCCTACAGGATGGAAACCTTGAAATTCTGAGAGATCAGGCCTGATATTCTACCTGAGCTCCCGGGCCCGGAAAAGTGAAAGAAAAAAATCCTGCACGGGCGATAGATGCGGTGTAACCATATGGAAAGCTGCAGGGATAGTGATTTAAAACGTTATTGCAATGCAGGACTCCTCCTGGAATGATCTGACTGGTCTGCTCGACGGTAAAAACCCGGGTTACAGGCCTGTCGGCTTCATTATCGACAGTCCGTGGATCCCGGGGTGGTACGGCATATCAATGCTTGATTATTATACCTCCGATGAATTGTGGCTTGAATCGAATCTGGCAGCAGTACAACGGTTTCCGGATGTTTGGTTCATGCCTGGTTTCTGGCCGGAATATGGAATGTGCACTGAACCATCTGCTTTTGGTTCACGAATGATTTTTTCGGAGAAAAGCCTTCCCCACGCAGAGAAAATAATATCTGATATTTCTGATATTGTAAGGTTGCCCCATCCTGATGTCAGAACGGACGGCTTGTTGCCATTCGTAATAAACAGGCTTAAAAACTGCAATAAGGCTATCAGTGATGCCGGACATCAGGTGCGATTCGCCGTTTCACGCGGGCCATTCAATATTGCCAGCTTCCTGCTGGGTACCACCGAGCTTATGATGGCAGTGGCAATTGACCGGGAAAATACTCACAAGTTACTGAACAGGATCACTGATTTTATTTGCGACTGGCTTTCATGGCAAAGAGAATGCTTTCCATCCGTCGATGGCGTACTGATCCTCGATGATATTATTGGTTTTGTAGGAGAGGCTGAATTCATTGAGTTTGTGATACCTAATCTTAAACGGATCTTTGACTCAACCGGCTTCAGGATAAAATTTCTCCACAATGATGCCGACGGACTGATCACGGCAAGGCACCTTTCAGACATGGGCGTGAATATGTTTAATTTCTCCTTTAACCATTCACTGTCTGAGATCAGAATCCTGGCAGGAGAAGATATAATTCTGGCAGGAAATATTCCGCCAAGGGATGTGCTGGCAGCCGGATCCGCCAGCGATGTTGCTGCTGCAGTAAAAACAGCATTGGCAGAGGTCCCTGATCATAGCCGGATTGTCTGGTCAGCCGGTGGAGGTATGCCGCCGGGTGTCAGCAGCGAAAATATCAGGGCATTTGTGGAAACTGTCAGGGACATGGCTATATAGGGGATGCTGGATTCGTCCGGAGTACCGGGTCAGGACGAAATTTATTACATTAAGTGCTGCCTGCACCGACTCACTCCAAACTTTTTAATTACTTTAGTCACTTTAAGCTTTAACGAATAATAATTATTTTAAATAAACCGACAATGAGAAAGCCTCTATCAATAATTCTTTCTTTCATGCTAGTAGTGTCATCCTGTGGGCCTGGCGGAGCCAGTAGGCAGAAAAGCAAAGGTCCGAAAGCATCTTCGGAAGATAAATATCCCGTACAGCTTATCACTGTTGACCCTGGTCATTTCCATGCTGCACTTGTACAGAAATCGATGTTTCCCCAGGTTTCACCGGATGTGCATGTTTATGCACCTGACGGTCCGGACCTGCAGCAGCATCTTGACAGGATAGCATCATACAACAAAAGGCCGGTTGATCCGACATCGTGGAATGAAATTGTTTACAGGGGCAATGATTTTTTTGAGAAAATGCTGTCGGAGAAACCCGGCAATGTAGTCGTACTGTCAGGGAACAACAAGAAGAAGGCTGAATATATTTCGCGGTCCATTGATGCAGGTTTGAATGTTCTGGCTGACAAACCAATGATTATCTACCCGGAAGATTTTCCCATTCTCGAGAAAGCCTTTCAGACAGCTGAAGAAAAAGGCGTTCTGCTGTACGACATAATGACGGAAAGGTTTGAGATAACCACGATCCTTCAAAAAATCCTGTCGCAGAATGAAAACGTGTTCGGTAAACTGACAACAGGATCCAGAAAAGACCCGGCAGTTTCGAAAATAAGCGTACATCATTTTTCGAAACTTGTTTCCGGAGCTCCGCTGATACGTCCGGCATGGTACTTTGATGTTGAACAGCAGGGAGAGGGAATCGTTGATGTTACCACTCATCTTGTTGATCTGATCCAGTGGGCATGTTTCCCCGATCAGATCCTCAATCCTGCTGATATAAACATGGTATCGGCAAGAAGATGGCCCACTGTCATCACACGGGATCAATTCAGGGGAGTTACGGGTTATGATGATTTTCCGGAGTTCCTGCTGAAGGATGTCCGGGACGGCAATCTTAACGTATTCGCAAATGGTGAAATGGTATACCAGATTAAGGGAGTATGGGCAAAAGTTTCGGTCGAATGGCACTACCAGGCACCTCCCGGCGGAGGTGACACGCATTATTCAGTGATGAAAGGCACCGGATGTGACCTTGTTATCAGGCAGGGCCGTGAGGAGAAATTCATTCCGACACTGTATGCAGAGAACATAAGAGGCAGGGATATTGAAAGCTTTACCACTGATCTCAGGGAGGTTCTCGCAGCATTGCCTTACGACAGCCTTGGAGTTGAACCTTTCGGGAAATCGGCTTTGAGGATCAATATTCCGGATAAATACAGGGTGTCGCATGAAGAACATTTCGGACAGGTTGCCTCAAAATTCCTGCTTTACCTCAATGAGGGAAGCCTTCCTTACTGGGAAGTGCCCGGAATGATAACAAAATATTACACAACTACCAGCGCGTTGAAGATGGCACTGGAAAAACAGTGATGCCCTTCCGGTGCCGGAGTACAGTTGAAAGGCCGGAATAACTGATTATGAGGCGAACCCTGTACTTACGACATTAAGTAAAAAGGTCTTCAATTACCATTGAATAGATATCTGATAAAGATATCCCTGCAGCTTCAGCCTGCTTTGGAACAAGACTTTCCCGGGTCATTCCCGGTACTGAATTGATTTCAAGGAAAAGAGGATCATCACCTGCGACAATGAAGTCGACCCTGACAATTCCCCTGCATCCGAGCAGATCATAAATCCTTGAGCTAAGCTCCCGGATCTTGTCTGTAAGAGCCTGGGTGAGATCAGCCGGAGTAATTTCGACGGATTTACCGGGAGTATATTTTGCTTCAAAGTCAAAGAATTCATTCTTGCTGATTATTTCTGTTACCGGAAGCACCAAGATCCTTTTTGAAGTTTTTACCACACCGCATGCCACTTCCCTGCCTTTCATAAGGGTTTCTGCCATTACCTCATTGCTTTCTTCGAAAGCTTTCATTATTGCCGGCAACAACTCATCACCGGTTTTAACTTTTGTTACGCCGAAGCTTGAACCGCTGTCGTTGGGTTTGACGAAGCAAGGCAGACCTACACTCGTAATTATCTCGTCAGGGTTAATTTTATCTGAACGCCGAATAAGGACTGATTTCGCCATCGGGATTCCGTATTCCTTCAGATAAAGCTTGCATGCCTGTTTGTTGAAAGTAAGGGCAGAACAGAATGCACTGCAGCTTGTATAGGGTATGCGCATCATATCGAAGTATCCCTGTAACAGTCCGTTTTCGCCCGGGGAACCATGGATTGCGATAAAAACCGCATCGAACCTTATTTTCCGGTCATCCAGTCTGAGTGCAAAATCATTCTTGTCAACAATGTGGCAACGTCCCCTGCTATCTTCCCAGTACCAGTCGAAACCCCTTATCATTATGATATATGCAGAATAAACCGCGGATAATACTTTATAAACCTCGCCTGCGCTCTTTACTGATATTTCATATTCAGGAGAGTCGCCTCCTGCAACAATAGCTATTGTTCTCATCTGTAAAAAATAAACTGTAAAATTACATATTTTACCGGTGGAAGATGGTTCACTTAATGAAATTAAAATGATGCCTTATTAGATGCTTTATAAGGGGGCTTTTTTTTGATTGGATTCTCAACGGTAAGCACGAGGCAGGCTGGTAAAGCTAATTGTCGGGCCTGGATATCTGTTTGAATAATCCAGAGCTCCTGTATCATCCCAATTTATCAATAATAATTACCTTTGATGAAATTATAAAAACCGCGAAAATGAAAAAAGGTTGTTTGATTTGGCTTATAGCAGGTATTTTTCTGGCACTTGTGATAACAGGTCTTGTATCGTGGGTGACAAAATCCTATAATCAGATGGTTACGCTTCAGGAAGGAGTAATAAGTCAATGGGGTAATGTGGAAACCCAGTATCAGCGCAGGGCTGATCTTATCCCTAATTTTGTTAACACGGTCAAAGGAGCTGCCAACTTCGAGCAGGAAACCCTTACACGAGTCATTGAAGCAAGGGCCAAAGCCACCCAGGTAAACATCGATCCTGCAAATATGACGGCTGAGAACATGCGGCAGTTTCAGGAGGCCCAGGGTGAGTTAAGCTCGGCTCTTTCGAGACTCCTGGTTGTCGTGGAAAAATACCCTGAACTGAAGGCTACCCAGAATTTCCGTGACCTGCAGGTTGAACTTGAGGGTACAGAGAACAGGATCTCGGTTGAACGGAGAAAATTCAATGAGGTTGCCCGCACATATAATACTCATATAAAAAGATTTCCCCAGAATTTCCTTGCGGGGATTTTCGGATTTGAAGCCAGGCCCTATTTTGAATCGGCGGAAGGGGCCGAAAGAGCTCCGCAGGTTCAGTTTTAAACAGGTTGTAAAAATGGAAACCAGGGCCTCCACGTTCTTTTCCAAAGAACAGCAGGAGCGTATCCGCGAAGCTGTAAGAACTGCGGAAAACGAAACTTCCGGTGAGATAAGAGTACATATTGAGACCAGTTTCAGGGGAAATGTTCTCGACAGGGCTTCATGGATATTCAGGAGGATCGGAATGCATGCTACTGAAAACCATAATGGTGTTTTGTTTTATCTTGCAGTCAGGAACAGGGAATTTGCAATATTGGGAGACTGGGGTATCAACTCGAGGGTTCCTGAAAATTTCTGGAATGAAATCAGTGAAGTAGTCAGCAGTCACTTCAAGGCGGGAGATTTTACGGAAGGTCTTGTTGAGGGTATAATTATGACCGGGAACAAGCTCAGGGAGCATTTTCCGCATAAAAGTGATGATGTAAATGAGCTGAGCGATGAGATCTCATTTGATGAACCCGATCAACCGGCTATTATATGAGTAGGCGAAGATTCCTGGTTCCGGCAGGTCAGTTGTTGTTGCTTCTGATCATAATTCAATGCCATGACATTTTTGCCCGGGAATTTCCTGACAAGCCTTTTCCTCCCAGGCTGGTTAATGATTTTGCAGGCCTGCTGACAGACCGGGAGGCAGATGCTCTTGAACGGAAGCTTGTGGCCTATGATGATTCCACTTCCACACAGATATCAATTGTAATTGTGACGGATCTGCATGGCTACGACAGGTCCGACTATGCCCAGCGCCTTGCCGAGGAATGGGGAATCGGGCAAAAGGGCCTGGACAATGGCATACTTATCCTTGTAAAACCAAAGACATCAGAAAGTACCAGGGGAGAAGTATTCATAGCTCCCGGATACGGACTGGAAGGTGTCGTACCTGATATCGTGTGTGCCCGGATCATTGATAATGAGATCTTGCCGGCCTTTAGGGCCGGAGCCTATTATATTGGACTGGACAGGGCAACAACCGCACTCATGTCCCTGGCCAGCGGCGAATTTCCCCCTGACAAGTATGGAAAATCACATGACGACAAACCGGGAAGCCTCGCACCAGTTGTGATAATAATAATCCTCATAATTCTCATGATGATTATCCGCAGTAACGGCGGGTCGAATCAGAAGCATCTGGGCCGCAAGGGCCTGCCGTTATGGATATTGTTATCAATGATGAATTCGGGCAGCAGTTCCCACAATGGCAGCTGGGGAGGATTTTCTGGAGGCGGCGGATTCAGCAGGGGTGGCGGAGGTTTCGGAGGATTCGGGGGAGGAAGCTTCGGCGGCGGAGGTGCCGGCGGAAGCTGGTAGAAAAGGCCAGGAAAGCCATGTTCGACATCCATTATACCTGACCTGTTTCAGCCCCTGCCGGAAACATAGTTCCTCCATTTATTGATCACCTGCTGCATGTCCGCAGGCAGTTCGGAGTCAAATACCAGTCTTTTGCCTGTCACAGGGTGATCGAGACTGAGTGTTTTTGCATGCAGGGCCTGCCTTGGAAGTAAACTGAAACAGTTTTTTACAAACTGATAATACTTGGCATAAGTAGTTCCTTTCAGTATTTCATCCCCGCCGTATTCTTCGTCATTGAACAGAGGATGACGGATATAGCTGAAATGGGCTCGTATCTGATGCGTGCGGCCCGTTTCCAGCCTGCATTCAATCACTGAAACATAACCGAAGTCTTCAATTACCCTGTAATGCGTTATTGCCGGCTTTCCCTGACTTCCGTCAGGAAAAACCTGCATAATTTTCCGGTCACGCAAATTCCTGCCTATATGACCTGTAATTGTGCCTTCTGATGCAGCAGGAACTCCCCAAATTATCGCAACATACCTACGGTCTGTGGTCCTTTCATAGAACTGTCTTGATAACCTGTTGAGAGCATGCTCATTCTTTGCCACAACCAGAAGGCCCGATGTGTTTTTATCTATCCTGTGCACCAAACCCGGGCGGAGTTCACCTGAACTGAAAAGTGGGAGTTCCCTGAAATGCCACATCAGGGCATTTATAAGGGTCCCTGAATAATTTCCGTATGCCGGATGCACAACCATCCCCGGTTCCTTGTTAACCACTATCATGTCTTCATCTTCATAGAGGATATTTATTGGCAGATCTTCAGGGATAAGTTCGATTTCCCTCGGAGGAACCGGGAGGACTATCTGAACGGTGTCGCCCGGCTTGACTTTATAATTAGGCCTGACAGGAGAGTTGTTGACAAGAATATTGCCGGCATTGGCTGCATTCTGGATCCTGGTGCGCGATGTATTCTCAATTCTTGAAGAAAGGTACTTGTCAATTCTCAGCAGCGATTGACCCGGATCGACAACATATCTGTAATGTTCGAACAATTCCTGCTGTTCATTAAGCTCCTCTTCAGCCATCCGGGCATTATTTGGTTTTTATGAATCGTAAGTTTCCCGCCGGCCTGTTGTTGATAGTTGTCACCATTGTGTAAATGCCGGCCCTGAGCATCGACACATCGATTCTTTCGGCGTAGGGAACCTTCATTATCTGCCGGCCCGTAAGATCGATGATAGTTATGAAGGCTGAACGCGAAAGCCTGAGATCTTCAGATTCAATGTTTATAAAATCATTTGCAGGATTTGGCCATATCCTTAATACCGATTTCCTTTCTTCTGTAACGGAATCATCGGAAGAAGCTGGCTTGACGGGAGGGCCTGTGATGGGTCTTATCATTACGCTGCCGTTTACCATGGATTGGTACCATTGTCCGTTCAGCCAGTAAAACTGCCTTCCCCTGTGAGGTGTGTTTATATCAAACCCGGCATTGAGAAAAGTTTCAGATCGTTGTTTCCAGCCCACATAAAACACATCATCTACCATAACACCGTCGGGAAGCACATAGGTGTAAAACCCGTTTATGTCTTTTCCCTGTTCGACCATCACTCCCTCGAATGAATAGATTATATCACCCGGCCTGTCATTGATGTCGTTCCATACAACGATATCAAATGTTCTCAGATTGGACTTCAGATAACTGTCATTGAAGCAAATGCTGACCGCCCGGAGAGTATCCTGCATATAGGATTTGAACCTGAGAGCCACCATGGCATTTCTGGATCCGAGGCCGTTAATTCCGTAACCTCCTTCAGAGGTGCCGTCGTCGTATGCAAAATAATTGCTGAAAACCTGATTGTATTTTATTGTGTCATTTTCTTTACGGTCAAATCCGTCTGTAATCAGGTATGATGTGACCAGGAAAAGGGCAGAATCGGTATTTGCAGTATTAAAGGTATAAATGAGCGCTGCATTGTAGTCTGAACTTGTCTGGGGATCGATGTTTCTTGCCCCGGCAGAGAAGGAATGAGCAAGTGTGCCCCTGTGCATATCGCGGATTGTGAAATTACGGGTTACGTTCCTGACAATGATGTCGTTATTCCGGTAATGAATCGGTATTGAGGCTTCCATTTCCTGCAGGAAAACCTGTCTGAATTGTTTCCAGGGCATGGCTTCATAGGTCTTGAGCAATGATCTCAGTGGCGTTGTAAAAGCAACATCCCTATGGATAGAGTCGGCTTCATTCCTGTTCCTGTTGAGATAAACATAGTCAACATGCCAGTGATCGCAGTTACCGACAATGGAAGGCTCGCTGAGGTCAGGGTTCAGGCTCGCCCAGTTGATGAATCTGAATCTGAATCCGCTTTTCAGGTACCGTTCATGGTCGATCCGGATCATGACCGGTTTAAACCTGTCCTGCCTTTCCCCGCCGGCTGCCTTCCACACCGGAAACCACTGTGCTTCATCCGGGGCATAGAACTGAAGCACCAGGCTGTCTTTGGGTTCGGGCAGATCTCCAAGACCGCCGGGCTGGTAATAAAAGCTCAACCATATGTTGTCAGTTTTCGGATAATTGAGATTAATTGGCTGGGAGGTGAGATGATCCGCTTCGAAACCTGCCGGGGTTATTGTCTCATAAAGTCGCCCGTTTCCGTCAATGGCATCAAATGTGGCCACCCCTTTTGTGATTTGCTTGTCAGTATAAGTGTTGTTGATGAAGACTTCATTATCGCTCCAGTACCTGGGATCGGGCAAATGAGATTCCCCTGAGAAGTCGTCGATGAACGGCAGCTCAACGATATCCCCGTCACCCTTGGTGCTACCTGAACGGTACTTGTCCGCTTTTACGAGTGGATTCACCTGAAGACCGGTTACCAGCTCCTGGGAATAGCTGACCAGTGGAACAAGAATCAGCAGGATAATATAAATGATCTTCTCTTTTGTCATCAGCTTACTCTGACTGTCCTGAATACAATTCAGGAATGGTATCGAACACAAACCTGGTTGAATCGGATGGGAGTTTGGCTGAGTCAACAGTCAGCCAGAGGTAAACGGATGAACCCAGCTGTATTGTTGCATCAATGTTATATTCAGGATTCTGTTTGTATACAAACGCTTTTGCGGAATCCTCACCTGTCAGAATGGTGTTGTCATAAATTGAAGTGACAAGAGTAAGAGATGCCCCGAGGATCCTGGATTTCGCAGCATCAAGGTTCAGTCCCACAAGGTCAGGTACATCTGTTCTCTGGTTGCTCAATCCCTTGCCAAGGACCAGATCAATAATGGATCCTTTTTGAATTGAGTCGCCTTCCATAATTTCCTTTCCGTTGTAAAGCTGTTTGATCACCACATCAATTGAAATGTCGGGTATGTAGATGGGAGTTCCCATTTCAAGACCTGAACTTTCGATAAGGGCAAGTGCCTGCCTTTTGGGCAGGTTAACCAGATTTGGCATGGCAACCATTTCGGGATTGAATGCATTGATTGTCAGCATTATGTTTCTCCATTTTTTTACCCTGAAGCCTGGCCGGGGATTCTGTTCTGCGATGCAGCCGCGCGGTACTTCAGAGGTATAAACAGAGTCGATAATCTGAAACCTAAGCTTGCTTTTTCTGGCAAGTTGTGCCGTCTGTTCCTGTGTGAGGCCGAAAAAATCAGGTACCGGTCTGCTCTGACCATGACGGGTATAGAAATTCATCCATATCAGGATAATCATTACAGTGGCTACAAAAATTACTGCAGCAAGTCCCAGATGTTTCAGGAAGGTCCTGCTTAAAATAAAGTGTTTGAGACTCATACCGTGTCCTGGTGTAGATTTATAACGCAAATGTAGTTATAAAATTATAAAGCGAATCCCTTTCAACAGGCCTGAATCCGGCATCGTTTATAAGCTTGCAGATTTCTTCTGTAGTCATTGCGGGGTTCTTTTCTCCGGCGCCGGCCATGGAGTATATGCGTGTGGTATCTTCAATTGTGCCATCAAGGTCATCAGTGCCGAATGAAAGGCTGAGCTGCGCAACTTCTTTTCCTGTCATGGGCCAGTAGGCTTTCAGGTGCGGAATATTGTCGAGGTAGATCCTGGAAACGGCATAATTTCTCAGATCTTCAATCATGCTCACCTCGCCCAGGTGCGACATAGGGTTATTCTCCCTTTTGTATTTCAAGGGAATGAATGCATTGAATCCCTGTGTTTTATCCTGTAATAGACGAAGCCGTTCCATATGGTCGATACGATGGGAATATGTTTCCATGTGCCCGTAAAGCATTGTCGCGTTTGATGGGATCCCTGCCAGGTGGGCAGTTTCATGAATCCTGAGCCACATGTCGGAGGAGGCTTTTTCGGGACAGATGATCTTTCTGATTTGTTCGTCAAATATTTCGGCTCCGCCTCCCGGTATTGAATCCAACCCGTAATCTTTAAGGATTCCGAGTCCTTCTTCAAGGGAATATCCGCTTTTCCTTATCATATAATCCAGTTCAATGGCCGAGAATGCTTTAATATGAAGCCCCGGGCGGTATTGTTTGATTTGCCTGATCAGCTCTCCGTAGTAATGAAGATCATGTTCAGGATGTACGCCTCCTACAATATGAACTTCCTCAATCTGTCTGCCGTCAAACCTTTTTACTGTCTCAAGCATCTGTTCATGGCTTAAATCCCAGCTCTCAGGATGTTTTGGCGGCTTGCGGTAGGAGCAGAACCTGCAATTATAAATGCATCTGTTTGTGGGTTCTATATGGAAATTCCTGATGAAAAAGGCATTTTCACCATTTATTCGTCTCCTGACTATTCCGGCAAGAAGACCCAGCAGGGGCAAGCCGGCATTTTGATAAAGCGTAAGTCCTTCTTCGGGAGTGATGCGTTTTTCATCTGTAATCTTTTCTGCAATTTTCAGGAGTGCTGGATCACTTATATATTTTTCAGGATTTATCATATGCTTTTCGGATGGTGCAAAATTAGCAATTTCTTTTTCGGCTGCGGTAACATCATGATCATATATTCATTTTTAATGACGGCCCGGAAGAAAAATAAAAAAGGCGTCCCCGACGGACACCTCTTTTATTAAGCGATTTTATTCCGGGTTATTTCAATTTCAGTTCTGAAGAAACGGTTAGTTTTTTTCTGCCTTTAGCCCTGCGGGCAGCCAATACCCTCCTTCCATTTGGTGTGGACATTCTTTCCCTGAAACCATGCTTGTTTGCTCTTTTTCTCCTGGAAGGCTGATACGTCCTTTTCATGACTCTTATTGTTAAATTTTAAACAGTAATTTGAAAGCGCAAATTTAGACATTTTTTTTAATCATGCAACGACGGGAGTATTATTGCATTAAAATACCGGGATATAAATGACCTTTTTCGTCTCAAAATATGGCTCGTCGAAATAGTTACTTATGTTCCAAATCTTAACCTTATTCCTGAATGGTCTGATCTCTTCATCTATATCACCTCCCTTAAGATAGATTATACCGTTTTCAAGGGTGTTTCTGCCGGCCGGGGTGATATTCTTGGTTACAAGGTTAACAAATCCCGGAATTGGCATTAATGCCCTGCTCACTGCAAAATCAAATCGTTCCGTTTCGTCTTCGGCACGTTTCCTTACGACGGTAACATTTTCCAGGCCGAGTGTTTCAGCCACCCCAGCCACGGCTTTGATCTTTTTTCCAATGGAATCAAGCAAAAAGAATTTACAACCGGGGAACATTATTGCCAGTGGGATCCCAGGAAATCCTCCTCCGGTTCCTACATCCAGGATACTGGTTCCATCCAGGAACCGGATTATTTTCGCTATTGAAAGGGAATGCAGAACATGATGGATATAGAAATTATCCATATCCTTGCGTGATACCAGGTTTATCCTGCTGTTCCAGTATTCATATATTTCCCGAAGCTGGCCGAACCTGTCTGTCTGGACTGCTGTGACAAAGGGGAAATATCGGATTATATCCCGGATCACTATCTGTTGCCGGTTTTTTTGAAAATGTTGTAAAGCAGGTTTTTGGCCCTGAAAAGCTGGGCTTTGACAGTTCCCAGCGGAAGATTCAGTTCGGAAGCAATTTCCTCGTATGAATATTCCTTGTAGTATCTTAGTTCAATAAGCTGCCTGTACCTGGGTTTCAGCTGGTTGACGACGCTGCGCAGGACGGCTATCTTCTGATCGTTTATCAGAGTCTCTTCCGGGTCGGGAAGATCCGATTGTATGTTCCTGGTGATTGATTCAAGATCATCCTGTGACTGTTGAATGGCGGACGGAAAAGCATGCTTCCTTCTTATGAAATCGATGCAGTTGTTGGTGGCTATCTTAAACAGCCATGTGCTGAAGGCAAATTCGGGAGTATAGGAATCCAGGTTACGAAATGCCTTGCCGAAAGCTTCAATAGTAAGATCTTCAGCATCAGGGATATTGTTAACCATCTTCAGGAGCATATAGTAGATTGAATCGCGGTAGCGGTTCATCAGGGTTGCAAAAGCCTTTTCATCGCCGTTTCTTGCCATATTGACGAAAAGGAGATCATTTTTTGCCTTTTCCGATAATTCGTTTGAAGCTATTTCCATTGGTTTTTTCCGGGGCTCTGCAGGTAATTGCTTAAATAAAATGCTAAGTTCAGAAATGGAGAAAATATATCGAAAAGTAAGGAATATTTGAAAATACCTGGTTCATTAAACTTCTTCACAGCAAATTTAAATGTTACTGATTGCACAATCATCCTTCCCGCAAAGATTGCAACCGCATAGGGCCAGAAGCGGGAAAAGGAGAGGATTATGAATGAAATGTAAAAAAGCAACCGGGTTGCAGGTTCAGCAATGAGAATGATTCTGTCGCGGAGCCTGTAATGAGGAGCCGTTGTTAAGTGTCTTCTTTTCTGGCGGAAGAATTCGGCAAATGTCCGGGAAGGAACGGATCTGGTATGTGTTTCGCGGCTGGTTTCAACGGCAGTATTCTGCCTGTTGGCATGTTTGTTTACAAAAAGGTCATCGTCACCTGACAGCAGGTGGGAATGTTGTCCGAAGCCCTTGTTTTTAAAAAACACCGATCGTCTGTAAGCCAGGTTCCGGCCCACTCCCATGTATGGCATACCGCGGAGGGCCATTCCGAAATACTGGAGGGCAATCATCATGGTATCAAACCTGATGTACTTATTGAGTAGCCCTTTTTCCGATGAATAGCCCCCATAACCGAGTACAAAATCAGTTTTTTCATCAAAACCATCAACCATGCCCCTGATCCAGTTGTCAGATTCGGGATGGCAATCGGCATCAGTAAATAGAAGAAGCTCATTTTTTGCAGCTTTTATGCCGATGAACTGTGCAAATTTCTTGTTGTGGGTAAATTTGGGGTCTCTGGCTATATTGCTGATCCTGAGATGGGGATAAGCCGGAAGCAATTCTCCCAGGACGTTGTAGGAATTATCTTCACTGCAGTCATTTACCACAATAACTTCGAAATCGGGATAATCCTGTTCAAGTACCGATGTGAGATATAATCGCAGATTTTTTTCTTCGTTCCTGGCGCAGATGATGACAGATACGGGTTTGTAATCATGGGATTGAGCAGCTTTCCCGGACAGTCCTGCACTGAGGAAAAAAAAGAAATAATAAAACAACTGGATAGCGGCAGATAGAAGAAAAACAGTAAAAGCGATGTTGAAGATTAAGTTTTCCCTGATCAGCATCTGGTTTTCAAATATTGGGACAATATTAGCAAGATAATCTGAATGCAAAAAGTGAGCCTCTTAATTTAGCTAAAAACATTGACCAGTTTCAAAAATTGTTAATATTAATTTTACAGGCCATAACTAATGAATTACCTTTGTCGTTCCAAAACAGCAGGATGGTATTGTTTGAAATACAGAGCAGGGACAGGGGTACAAATGCGCGCGCAGGAATCCTCAGAACTTCCCGCGGAGATGTTCAGACACCCGTGTTTATGCCGGTGGGAACAGCCGGGACCGTAAAAGGAATATTGCAGCAGGACCTGGTTGAGGAGATAGGAGCAGAAATAATCCTGGGAAATACCTATCATCTTTATCTCAGGCCCGGGACGGATATTTTAAAAAGCTGCCGCGGACTTCATGAGTTCATGGGATGGGAAAAGCCTATCCTGACTGACAGCGGCGGTTACCAGATCTTTTCGCTTGCAAGGAACAGGAAGCTTAGTGAGGAAGGTGCGATTTTCAGGTCGCATATTGATGGGTCAAAGCATGTTTTCACACCCGAAAATACGATTGATATTCAACGGATTATAGGTGCGGATATAATGATGGCCCTCGATGAGTGCACCCCGTTTCCCTGCGATTACCGGTACGCAAGGAAATCAATGGAGCTTACTCACAAATGGCTCGACCGGGCAGTATTGCGTTACAATCAGTCTGAACCCCTGTGGGGATTCGATCAGTATCTTTTCCCGATTGTGCAGGGGAGCATCTTTGACGATCTGAGAAAGCTTTCTGCCGAAAAGATAGCATCATTATCACTGGCGGGAAACGCAATAGGAGGACTTTCAGTAGGAGAACCGGCTGAAGAGATGTACAGGATTCTGGAAATTGTCAATGGGATCCTTCCGGAGGATAAACCCAGATATCTGATGGGTGTGGGCACTCCTGCAAACATTCTTGAGGCAATTGAAAGGGGGGTCGATATGTTTGACTGCGTGATGCCCACCCGTAATGGCCGCAACGGAATGCTTTTCACCGGGGAGGGTGTGATTAACATACGGAACAGGAAATGGATGGATGATTTCAACCCCATCGACAGTTTCGGTCCCAGCAGGATAAGCCGTCATTATTCGAAGGCCTATCTGCGCCATCTCATTATTTCAGGAGAAATTCTTGGAGCCCAGATCGCAAGTATTCACAATCTTGCCTTTTACATGAAACTGGTAAAGGAAGCCAGAATAAGAATTCAGGAAGGTAATTTCAGAGAATGGAAAAACGCAATGATAAAAAAGCTTTCAGCGCGGTTATAGAATTTTTCAGTATAAAAATCATTGATCGCTATATTTTCAGGAAGTTCCTGGGAACCTTCCTTTTTTGCCTCTTCCTTATAATTACAATAGCCGTAGTGTTTGATTTTGCAGAAAAGATCGATAATTTCATGGAAAGAGAGGCGCCTGTGCGTGCCATTATTTTCGATTATTATCTTAACTATATTCCATATTTCTCCACTCTCTTCGCTCCGCTTTTCGTATTTATTGCGGTTATTTTCTTCACTTCAAAAATGGCGGCAAATACTGAAATCATTGCTATCCTAAACAGCGGGATGAGTTTCAGAAGAATGATGTATCCTTATTTCCTGGCATCACTCATAATTGCCATTTTCATTTTCCTCCTTACCAATTTTGTTATTCCTCAGGCAAATTCAAAACGCATGGTTTTCGAAGACCGCTATTACAGGCCTTCTGCTGCCAGAAGAATGCCCGTAATGAATCTTCACAGGCAGGTATTCAGGAATGTATATATATACCTTGAGTCGTTTAACCCGATAAGCCTCACAGGCCGCAATTTCACCCTTGAACAGTTTGATGATTCCGGCAGGCTCCAATCCAAGCTGAACGGAAATATGGTCAGATACGATACGGCAACAAACAAATGGAGCGTAATGACATACTATATAAGGAAAATTGACGGAAACGAGGAAACGATTATTAAAGGTGACAGGATTGACACCACACTGACAATAAAACCTAACGATTTTTCAAGGGTGCCAGGATTTGAAGGCACCATGACCTACAGGGAACTGAATGATTACATTGATCAGCTGCAGCTTCAGGGTTCTGATGAACTGAAAGTGTTTCTCATCGAAAAGCATAAAAGGATTGCCAATCCTTTTGCGGTGTTCATCCTGACACTGATTGGCGTTTCGCTTTCCTCGCGCAAGGTCAGGGGAGGGATAGGAAAGAATATCGGAATAGGCCTTGGGCTGAGCTTTTCATATATCCTTTTTATGCAGTTTGCATCTCAGTTTTCGATAAAAGGCAACCTGGGGCCTATGCTTGCCATGTGGATCCCGAACATTTTATATGCATGTATCGCTGTCTTTCTGTACAGGGTGGCTCCCAAATAAGACTGATTGATTGTCATCCATGCCGGCACTTTGCATACATGTTGTAAGAATCTGAAAATATTGATGATTGTGAGGAAATAACGACCAATCATTATTGCAAAACCCGGCAGTAATCTGTTATTTTTGTACTTTGCTTATTATTAGAAAGCAGCAGCAGGCAGTTTTAAAAAATTATTATTTCTATGGCAGTTGAAAAGAAGATCAGGGAATTGCAGGAGAAGCGCAGTAAGATACTCCTGGGAGGAGGTGTACAGGCTATTGAAAAGCAGAAAGCCATGGGGAAGCGTACGGCCAGAGAACGGATCATGGCTCTACTGGACAAAAACTCCTTCAATGAATATGATCTTTTCGTGGAGCATGATGCGCGCGACTTTGACATGGAAAACAAATCCCTTCCCAGCGATGGCGTGATAATCGGCTCGGGGACTATTTACGGGGCTCCTGTTGCAGTTTTTGCACAGGATTTCACGGTGGCCGGAGGGTCCCTCGGACTGATGCATTCACGTAAGATCACCAAGATAATGGATCATGCGCTGAAAATGAGGATGCCACTTATCGGGATCAATGATTCGGGCGGGGCCAGGATCCAGGAGGGAGTAAATTCCCTGGCAGGATATGGCGAGATTTTTTTCCGGAATACTATTTCAAGCGGTGTAATACCGCAGATCTCGGTGATCCTGGGCCCTTGTGCGGGCGGTGCAGTGTATTCCCCGGCTCTGACGGATTTTGTTTTCGTAGTTGACAATATTTCCAAAATGTTTATTACCGGACCTGAAGTGATCAAAACAGTTCTTGGTGAAGAGATATCCATGGAAGAGCTGGGAGGGGCAAGGGTGCATAGCGAAGTTACAGGCAATGCACATTTTTTTGCCAAAAGTGAAGATGAATGCTTTGGCCAGATAAAACGCCTTATATCCTTCATTCCCCGAAACAACAGCCTGAGGGCAAAAGTTTCTGAAACTCATGAACCCCTCAATGAATATCATCTTGATAAAATAGTGCCGGATGATCCAACCCTGCCATATGACGTCAGGGATGTAATCATGGCGATTGTCGACAAATCCGACTTCTTTGAAATCATGGAACATTATGCAAGGAACATTGTGATCGGTTTCGGTCGGATGGGGGGCAGGACAACAGGATTTGTGGCAAATCAGCCGCTTGAGATGGCCGGGGTCCTGGATGTTGATTCATCTGACAAGGCGGCAAGGTTCATCCGCTACTGTGATGCCTTCAATATTCCAATCATTACGCTGGTCGATCTTCCCGGATATCTTCCGGGGATAGATCAGGAACATGCTGGTGTGATCCGTCACGGAGCAAAAGTATTGTATGCATATAGTGAAGCTACTGTCCCCAAACTTACGGTGATACTGAGGAAAGCTTACGGAGGGGGGTACATTGCCATGAGTTCCCGGCACCTCAGGGCCGACTTTGTATTCGCATGGCCCACTGCTGAAATAGCTGTTATGGGCCCTGAGGGTGCAGCCAATATTATTTTCAGAAAAGAGATCATGTCGTCGGATGATCCCGACAAAACAAGAAAACAAAAAGTCGAGGAATACAAGGCCAAGTTTGCCAACCCGTATGTTGCAGCCTCGAGGGGATACATTGATGCTGTAATTGAGCCCTCTGAAACAAGGCGTTTTCTTTTGCATGCAATGCAGGTTTCGGAAAACAAGACTGTGACTCTTCCTGATAAAAAACACGGCCTGCCGCCTTTTTGAAAGAAATACCGGTAATAAATATGAAACAAACAACGGATAAGGATAAAAGACTGGGAATACTCAATATAAACTCAACAGACTACAAAACCAGGCTTAGCACCAGGTTCCTGAACAGAAAACCATATCAGCCTTCGGATCCCGGGACAATACTCAGCTTTATTCCCGGAACCATTGTTGATATCCTCGTTAAAAGAGGACAAAAAGTTAAAAAAGGCGACGACCTGATCATACTTGAAGCCATGAAGATGCAGAACAGACTGAAGTGCCCGGCTGATGGCACAATAAAAAAAATAGGAGTAAAAAAAGGTGATAAGGTTGCAAAAGGCAGTGTATTGATTGAATTGAAATAAAAGGAAACATTTTTTCCGTTCAGAACGGATTAGCGTCATTGTCCGACAGCAAATCAGGTGACTTCTACAGGATGCCTTTATAGATTACATAATCCCTGAGTATTTCCGGGATCTCGGGTTTGTCCGCATAAATGCCGTAGACAGCTGATCCGCTTCCTGACATTGAACTGTAAAGCGCCCCGTTATTATACAGAACTCTTTTGATTATGCCGATTTGCGGATATTGCTCAAAGACAGTCTTCTCAAAATCGTTTATTATATGTGATTTCCATTCTGCAACCGGGTAATGAATCAGTTCGGAAAGGTTAACTCCGGTCTTTGAAGGACTGCATTTCAGGTATGCTTCCCTGGTACTGATCGGAATTCCGGGATTAACCAGTACAATGTAGAGCCCTTCAAGGACGGCATCCACCTGTCGCAGGTTCTCTCCCCTTCCAGTGGCAAATGCCGGCTGACAATCGATAAAGAACGGACAGTCACTACCCAGATCCAGTGCGATGGTTTTAAGTTCCTGTGCACTTAAGGCAAGTTCGAATACCCTGTTCATTGTCCTGAGCGCACCTGCTGCATCGGAGGATCCTCCTCCAAGGCCTGTGCCCGGGGGAATGATCTTGTGAAGATGTATCTTAAGCGGAGGAAGGTCGTAAGCTTCCCTTAACTTCCTGACAGCTTTGATTACCAGGTTCCCGTCCTGATCTCCGTCGAGACCCAACCCGCTGAGCGAGAAAATATCCTTCCCCTTTTTATCATCGTTTACGGTCATCTCCAGGATATCGCAAAGACCAACGGGATAAAAAATGGTTTCAATATCATGAAAACCATCCGGCCTCCGGGCAGTGATCCTTAGTCCCAGATTGATTTTTGCTTTAGGAAAAATGACCATTTCAGGATATTTACTACAAAAATACCATATGGTTTGGAATAATGTGCAGAACCTTACTTTTTTTGCTTTTCAACAAGTTTTTAACAGGAAAATGTTTGTAAGAAAAAAACGTTCGGCAGGCTAGGATGCATAGTTATATTTACCTTTGGACTACCCTGAAAACAATAAGTTAAAGCCATCCATGTATTTATTAATCAGCACAATAGCATAAATGGCAAAATCGAAGACCGTATCCGGACCTGCAATCATCTCATTACCCGATTATGGAAGGGTTCCTCCCCAGGCAATAGATATGGAAGAGGCTGTTCTTGGCGCAATCATGCTTGAAAAGGAGGCAGTTATAACCATACTTGATATTCTGAAACCGGAAAGTTTTTATAAGGAGGCTCACCAGAAGATTTTCAAGGCAGTTTCAGACCTGTCCATGAGGGAACATCCTGTCGACCTTTACACAGTTACGGAGGAATTAAGGGCCACAAACGAGCTGGACAGCGTGGGCGGGCCCGTATATCTCACACAGCTCACATCGAAGGTTGTTTCAGCCGCACATGTGGATTATCATGCAAGGATCGTGGCACAAAAATACATCCAGCGCGAACTTATCCGGGTGTCGACAGAGATTCAGGTACGCTCATACGATGATTCGTATGATGTAACCGATCTCCTTGATTATTCGGAAAATGCCCTTTTCCAGATAGCAGAAGGCAACATCAAGCGTGAAGTATCGCCGATCAACCTGGTGATCAAAGAGGCGATCCGGGAGATTGAAGAAGCCGGAAAGCGGGAAGATGCCCTGGTAGGGATACCTTCAGGGTTTACCAAGCTTGACAGGCTTACTTCCGGCTGGCAGAAATCCGAACTTATTATCATTGCCGCCCGTCCCTCAATGGGAAAAACTGCATTTGCCCTGTCGATGGCGAGAAACATGGCAATTGACCATGGTAAGAAAGTAGCAATCTTTTCCTGTGAGATGTCATCGATACAACTGGTTAACAGGCTGATAATTGCTGAAACAGATATTCCGGGAGAGAAGATCAAGAATGGTCGCCTTTCGGAAGAGGAATGGAAGCAGCTCGACAGCAGGATAAAGAAACTGGTTCAGGCCCCCGTTTTTATAGATGATACTCCAGCCATTTCAGTTTTCGAACTCAGGGCAAAATGCCGGAGGCTTATGGCACAGCAGAAGCTTGATATTGTTATTGTTGATTACCTGCAGCTTATGTCGGGGCCGGATAATGCAGGAAGCAGGGAACAGGAAGTCAGCAGTATTTCAAGGTCGTTGAAAAGTATTGCAAAAGAACTCAATGTGCCTATTCTTGCCCTTTCACAGCTTAACCGTTCGGTGGAGATAAGGGGCGGCTCGAAGCGACCCCTTCTTTCCGATCTGCGTGAATCGGGTGCCATCGAACAGGATGCCGACATGGTGGTTTTTATACACAGGCAGGAGAAATTCGGAATGCTCACTTTCGAAGACGGTTCATCAACCAGGGGAATAGCAGAGATCATACTGGCAAAAAACCGGAACGGCCCGGTGGACGATGTAAGGCTCAGATTCCGAGAAGAGAAGGCACAGTTTGTTGATATCGAGGATTTTGAAACCGATCTGATCACCGATATCAGAGAGGGATCACAAAGCTTTACAATCGGATCAAAGATGAATCATGACATCAGCAGGAACCGATCCTTCAATGATTTTGAACATGAAACCGACCTTCTGAATGAACCTCCTTTCATGTAGGAAGGTGAAAATCTTTTCCCGGGACGGGAGGATGTACTCAAGATGACAGTTACCCGGCCGTCCTCCTTCTCATATCAATTAAAACCTGAAGGATATCTTTATCCCGGTAAATTTGTAGCTCAGATTCTCGAATCCGGCATAAACTCCCAGCTCGGCAATGAGGAAGATCTCGCTCACGCTGTAGCCGATTTCAGTATAGCTGTTGCTGTAGCGCGATCCGAGATAAGAAAATACCAGGTTTTCTCTCATGAGCGTCCTGTTGAATACAGGCAAATATTTCATCAGAAGATAGGGCGAAGTATATTTCAAGTGAGCTTCGGCGAAAAATTCCGGTGTGCTAAGGGTATAATACCTTGGTATCATGAACGCGTCATCATGGTCATATAGCAGCAGGGGAAATGACTGATTGTTAAAATGGAAGAAGTCAAAAAAGGATATTCCCCTGTTGTCAGTGTAACCGCCTGTCCTGAACAACCATTTAAATTCCCTGTAAGCTCCGGGACTAAGTTTCTGGGATGCTTCGAATTTCAACATATTGAAATGGGCATATTTCGCTTCTCCCGGCGAAACAGAATTCATAAAATGTTCCCAGAAGAACCTGAATGTGGGCCATTGCGAGCCTTCAGGAACCTTGGTTCCCCTGATAATCCTGTATTTCTGGTATGGTACAACTGTGAGCTTTGCAGAAAAGCTGATCTGTTTTTGATCGTTGAACGGGTATCGGGACGGAGAGTTTTCTTCAAGATTAAGATACCTGTTGTCGGGAATATTGTCGGTATATTCGCGCGACAACCTGAAAAGTGAGAAGTCGGTAGTGTTTTCAAGTATATGCCGGTTATCGATGCCAGACTTCAGCTCAACATTGAATCCGTTTTTTATTTCGAAACCAAGGCCGAGATTAAGATAACGGCTTTCATAAAGCTTCAGGTAATTTTTTTTAAGCAGCAGCGATGTTGCACTGTTCAGCAAAGGTGGAATTCCCCCTCCGGTGCTGATGTCCCTGCTTGTAATTCCCGACTGCATAAAAAATCTCACAGGTTTCATCCCTCCCGAATTAATATTCATGTTGGCTCTTCCCATCAGTTTCTCCCTGCTGAATGCGTATCTGATTTCGGGATAAAGTGAAAAACTCCATTTATTCCTGAATTCTTTCGTTATTCTGATATCGGTTCCAAGGATAAACCCGTCGACAGTGTTAAAACCCGAGCATCTTGTATTTACCAGGTCGCCACCGGAGATCCGCCAGCCGGTGGTATCTGCCCAGGTATGACCAAATGCAATATGCCTCAGGGTGCGTATAAAAGGGGTTCTTTTTCTTTGTTCCGCCATTGCGGATGAATCGCCGGCAGTTTTTATCAGACTGCCGGTGCCGGGTTTTGTGCCCAACGTCTTCAGTTCAGCTTCCGACAGGGGAATGGGCCTGATGCCGGCCCAGAATGAGCTGTCCTTCTTACCGGCATCCTTTTCAATGATATATTGTGTCTTATCCTTTATTTCCAGACTCTTTGGAAGTGAATCCCTCAAACTTGCAGAAGATTCCCTGTTCATCAGGTCAGCAAGCCGGATCATATCCCGATTCGACATTTTTTCCTTCCGGAGGATCTCTTCGATTTTTCCCCGTGATTTCGTCATCAGTGTATCGGCGGCAGTGACCTGGTCTGAATATGTCCCTGTCAGCGGATCAGGCTTTTTAAGGGCAGTGTTTGCCTCCACGGTCATGTACTTGACGGAGCTTGTGTAATTAACATCGGCTTTGAAGCCCATTATCCCCATGTTCATTTCAAAGTAGTGACTCACCGGCATCCAGATCTCATCCTGCACTGGAATGTGCAATTCCCTTATATGAATCTTTCCTGCCATGTTTTCATTGGTAAGATCCACGCTGTGAAGGCACCAGACATCATCAACGACGAACAGGGTTCCCTGGAAAAGCTGCGGGCTTCGGTGTTTCGGTGTCACTTCGATTTTGCTCACGCTGTGATCGCCCTGAAGAGAAGATCCCAGGTATTTGAACCTGTAATATGAGAATGCCGATGGCGACAGGGGCGAAATCGCAATACGGGCGATGACCGGCTGATAGAAACTTGCCTTGATGTAATCCATCGGCGTTATATTGTCGTCCTGACCCGGGAAGGTTGATTTGAAAGATATAACTCTTTGAACATAATTATCGGGTGCCTTGAAATCAATCTCATTGAATGACTCGAGAAAGAAGGAATCACCCTCCCTGATCTTCACTTGCATGTCAGGAGGTTCTGATGCCCTGTTGCGTGATCCCATCCTCATGGATCTCTGAACGACCCTTGGTATCTTTTTTATATGCAGGTTCCCCTTAAGGTATACTTCTGCTTTGTAATAACTTACGTGATTCAGATGATACGGGGCAAGACCTATTACTCTTCTCATGATATAATAGGCCGGATCCTCGCCTTTTTCAGTGATCAGCACTTCAGGTATCTGATAATACTGTTCCACCAGCACAACGTTCCTTACAATGGTATCTCCCTTTATGGTTACCTCTGAAATAAAAGGCTCAAAACCAAGACTCTGGTATATAACTGAATACTTGCCGTCAGGGAGTCTGATCTCATAATCGCCCCTGGGATTTGATGTGGTCCCGTGTTTCAGTTCCTGGAAATATACGGTTGCATACTGGACCGGCTCCCCTGATCTGTCAGTGATCCTGCCCTTCAGTATCTGGGTATGGATTGAAATAAATGGAACGCCAGTCAGAATGGCGGCGATAAATATCTTCCTGGCTTTCAGCGTCAGGCATAGTATCTTTTGTTTCATAGCTTCCTGCCGGCAACAACTATAACTATTTCCCCTTTTGGTGTCTTCTCCCTGAAATGTTCAGCAAGGAATGATAATGAACCTCTTATGGTTTCTTCATGGATCTTTGTTAATTCACGTGACACCGAAGCTTCGCGATCAGGACCGCAGAATAATGCCAGGTCGTCCAGTGTTTTTATGAGGCGGAACGGGGATTCATAAAACACCATTGTTCTTGGTTCCCGGGCCAGCACTTCAAGCTTTTTGTTCCTTCCCTTCCTGGGCGGAAGAAAGCCCTCAAAACAGAACCTGTCGGAGGGGAGCCCGGAATTCAGAAGCGCCGGGATAAGAGCCGTGGGGCCGGGAAGGGATTCCACCCCGATCCCTTTTTCAATGCACTTTCTCACAAGCAGAAATCCGGGGTCGGAGATCCCGGGAGTACCGGCGTCACTGACAAGGGCAACAGTCGTACCCGACAATATCCTGCTGCTTATTGCCTCCACGCTCCTGTGCTCGTTGAACATATGATGCGATTGAATCGGTGTCCTGATATTGTAGAAGGATAAAAGTTTTCCTGTCTGCCTCGTATCTTCTGCCAGTATAAGATCAACTCCCTTCAGGATTTCGACAGCCCTGTATGTTATATCCCTGAGATTACCGATCGGAGTAGGGACCAGGATGAGCTTACTCATTGGAAGGGAACTTGCGTTTCAATATGCTGATGAACATCCTGAATGCCTCATTTTCCTTGTTAATCCCGGCACGATCCATTATAATGGATTTTGCATCATCGAAACTCCCGGCTGATTCAAGTTCTGAAAGTACCCGGTTATAGGTTTCCTGGTCGCCGTTGAATATTTCTTTTATAAAAAGGTATTTGTCATTTATCCCTATAGCTTCTGAAATGCTTGAAACAGGTTTGGTCTTTATTATTTCCAGAACATCATCTTCCGGCTTCATACCACCGAGCTTTTCATGGAAGCTTTCCGGTCTGTTGGCAAACTGGTCGGCAATAATTGTATATTCCGCAGCTTTGGGAACCGGAACCGGTTCCGGACGTTCAGTGACTACAACAGGGGATATAGGTTTATCCTGCGGGGCGTCGACCTTCACGGGTTCATGAAAAGCAGGTTTTTCCACCTGAATTTCAACTGGTTTCTTTGCAGACAGAACAGGGTCTTTCTGATGTGACCTGGATTCTTCCCTTTTTTCAGATATGTCCTGTTTCCGCCCGACATGCGAAAGATCACTGTTCCTCAGAAAAGAGATAATTTCGCTTACACTTCTGCATTTTGACTTTGCAAGCTCAATTTCTATTGCCGGAACCCCCTGATATTGCTTCAGATCGTCAATAATCTCCCGTATATCATTCAGATCCTTGATAATTATATCAAAGGTGGTCTTTAAATCCATGCTTTCAACAGTTATTTTAATGAACCAATTTTTTTACTTTGCAAAAGTAAGTATTATTCCATAAGTCTTAACGCAATTGAGTTACATTTAGCTTCCGGAAACAGGTAAACGATTATGGAATTCCTTGAAAATTCAGTCAGGATGAAAGACAGGCGGGGGTCTGTTGAGGTGATTACCGGTTCAATGTTCTCGGGAAAGACCGAGGAACTGATCAGGCGGCTCCGTCGGGCGCAGTTTGCCGGATTACGGGTTGAAATATTCAAACCTTCAATTGACAAAAGGTATTCAGATACCAGGGTTGTTTCACATGATGACAGATCTATTTTATCGACCCTGACCGACAATGCTTCTTCGATACTCCTGCTGTCAGGTAATGCCGATGTGATCGGGATCGATGAGGCCCAGTTTTTTGATATGTCAATTGTCGATGTATGCAATACATTAGCCAACAATGGAAAGAGGGTTATTGTGGCAGGCCTCGATATGGATTTCATGGGAAATCCCTTTGGTCCGATGCCGGCACTCCTTGCAATCGCGGAATATGTTACAAAACTGCATGCAATATGTATGCGATGCGGGAACCTCGCGCAGTATTCATTCCGGAAATCAGATGAATCCCGGGTGGTGGTGCTGGGTGAAAAGGATAAATATGAACCCCTTTGCAGAAGTTGTTACAACATGAGCCTGAAAAGAAATTAAAGTGTTCTGCATTTCCACATCAGATATCGCACGAATTACAGGAGGGACTCTCTACGGTCCATCCGATACCACTATAACTGATATTTCCACTGACAGCAGGCAGGTTAGTTTTACCAGTGATGTTGCCTTTATTGCCATCATAGGGAAAAATCACGACGGGCACCTGTTCATTGAAGGCCTTTCAAAAAAAGGGATCAGAGTCTTTCTTGTAAGCAGGCTCCCTGAAAACATTGGAAATTATACCGGAACCTCATTCATATTGCTTAATGATACTGTTGACGGACTTCAGAAGCTGGCTTCATTTAAAAGATCCCTGTACAACTTTCCGGTTATTGCGGTAACCGGCAGCACCGGGAAAACGATTGTAAAAGAATGGCTGGCCGATATTCTTGGCCGGACTGAAGCAGTGGTAAGGAGCCCCAGAAGCTATAATTCACAGATCGGGGTGCCGCTTTCTGTCTGGAAGATGGACGAAAGATTCAGGTATGCGGTTTTTGAGGCGGGGATTTCCATGCCTGGAGAAATGGAGAAACTCAGAAATGTCATACAGCCAGGAATTGGTATCATTACAAACATCGGAGAGGCCCACAGCAGTAATTTCAATGACAACCGCGCAAAGGCCCGGGAAAAACTCGGGCTTTTCACTGACTGCTCAATGATAATATTTTGTGCTGACCATGAAGTGATCAGGGAACTGGTGTGCGAAGACAATAATTTATCGGGGAAAAATCTGGTAAGCTGGTCATTTCATGATGAAGGTGCAACGGTTTTCGTGAAGAGCAGACTTAATGAAACGGGGCTCACATCCCTGGAGGTCAGTTATAAAGCAGGCACGGAAGTTTTTGAGATCCCCTTCAGCGATCGTGCCTCGGTTGAGAATGCGGTTACGGTTGCCTCCGCCTGCCTTGCTCTGGGCATTGACCGGGATATCATCAGGAAAGGCCTTTCCCAACTTCAAGCGGTGGCAATGAGGATGGAAATCAAAGGCGGAATAAATAACTGCCTGCTAATCGAAGACTATTATAATTCAGATCCTGGTTCCCTGGGAATGGCTCTTGAATTCATGAAGTCGCAGAATGGCAGGACATCAATCCTGATCCTGTCCGATTTCGTTCAAAGCGGCCGCAACGAGGAAGAACTGTACGGGGAGACTGCTGAACTGATCAGAAAAACAGGAATCAACAGGCTGATCGGTATCGGTCCGTCGCTAATGCGCTGCCGGAGGTTGTTTGAACCCGGGTCGGGGTTTTATGCTTCGACGGATGACTTTGAAAGACATTTCAGCAGCCGCGATTTCAGGGACTCAGTGATCCTTATCAAGGGAGCCAGGATGTTTGAATTCGAAAGGATTGCCCGACTCCTGGAACAACAGGCCCATATTACCGTTCTTGAGGTCAGTCTGGATGCAATTACTCATAACCTGAATGAGATCAGGAGATTGCTCAACCCGGGGACACGGATAATGGCGATGGTGAAGGCGTTTGCATATGGTGCAGGTTCAGCCGAGATTGCCGGGATCCTTGAATATAACAGGATAAGCTACCTGGCAGTAGCATATCCGGACGAAGGAGCCGAACTTCGAAATGCCGGAGTATCCCTCCCGATCATGGTGATGAACCCCGATCCTGCATCTTATGATGTATTGATCAGGTACAATCTGGAACCGGAGATATACAGCCTCTCTGCACTGGAAAAATTCAGGGAATCTGCTTCACGACACGGTCTGTTCCAGTATCCCGTTCATATAAAGATAGATACAGGAATGCATCGCCTTGGATTCCTGGTTTCAGAAACTGACCGGCTGATTTCTGTCCTGAAGCAGGCGGACTGTCTTAAGGTAGCGTCCGTTTTTTCACATCTGTCCGGTTCTGAAGATCCAGCGCTCGACGAATTTACACATCACCAGGCAAGTCTTTTTGAACAGGTGTCGGGGAAAATAAATACGGCCCTCGGTTATTCGTTCCTGAGACATCTTTTAAATACTTCAGGAATCATAAGGTTTCCCCGTTACCAGTATGATATGGTCAGGCCTGGCATCGGCATTTACGGTGCAGGCAATTATGAAGGGATGAATCTGAGGCCAGCCGGCCGTTTCATGACGGCAATATCGCAGGTCAAATACATTTCCCCGGGAGAGCCGGTCGGCTATGGATGCGCGTCGGTTTCTGACAGGGAGAGAAAAATTGCGATCCTCCCCGTAGGGTATGCCGATGGTCTTAACAGGAGACTGGGCAACGGGAAAGGAAGCGTTTTTATCAAAGACAGGAGATATCCGCTGACAGGGAATATCTGCATGGACATGTGCATGGCCGACATAACAGGTTCCGATATAGAAGAAGGATGTGCAGCGGAGATCTTTGGTGAGAATATCTCAATAAACGAGGTTGCCCGGATTTGCGGTACAATCCCATATGAGATCCTTACCTCAGTACCTGCCAGGGTGAAAAGGGTATTTTACAGGGAGTAAAAATACAAACATCGGTATGATTAAAATGTTGCTTTATGTATTGAAGCTTCCGGCATGCCGATCCTGTGATCCTCAATATCTGGCCGCGAGGGGCATTTTCCATCCATCCCCGAAAGATTTAGATGAGATACGCAATACGGGAGGAGCCTGAAAACGCTTGTATTCACTTACATTGATCATCCTGATCACTTTTTCAACAATGCCGCGGTCCCATCCCTCAGCCACGATCTCATCAGGAGGCTTCTGAAGTTCAATGTACCGGTAGAGGATCGGATCGAGAATATCATATGGCGGCAATGAATCCGTATCAAGCTGCCCGGGCTTAAGCTCTGCTGAGGGAGGCTTTCTTATAATGGCTTCAGGAATTGTTTCGCCATTTCTGTTTATATAGGATGCTAGTTTGTAAACATCCGATTTGTAAACGTCACCTATCACCGACAATCCCCCCGCCATATCACCATATAGTGTACTGTATCCGACAGCTGTTTCACTTTTATTGGATGTGTTCAGGAGCATGTACCCGAACTTGTTTGAATAAGCCATCAGCAGGATTGCCCTGATCCTTGCCTGGATGTTTTCCTCGGTAACATCGGGTTTCAATCCTTTGAATGGACCTTTCAGGGTTTTCTCAAATGCACGCATTGGTTCCTCTATACTGATAAGCTGGTATTTAATACCCAGTTTTTCCGCAAGAACAACAGAATCATTCACGGAACTGCCAGGCGAATATCGTGAGGGCATCAGCAGGGCCAGTACGTTGTCCGGGCCAAGCGCTTCTGCTGCCAGGCAGAGACATACGGCAGAATCAAGTCCCCCCGACAAACCCAGTATGGCTTTTCTGAAGCCGGTCTTTGCGAAATAATCCTGAATTCCTGTTATCAGGGCTTTGTGTATAAGAGCTGCAGTTTCAGCCCTGCCAATATCCGGAAAGTTAAATCCGGCATCAAGATCCTCCAACGAAAATGTCTCCACAGCCTCCTCAAAGTAACCCAGCTGGCGGAATATCTGCCCGTTGCGGTTAACGGCCAGTGAAGCCCCGTCAAAGATCAGACCGGTATTTGCACCTGTCTGGTTGACCGAAATGACCGGAATCCTGTGTTTAAGTGCCTTGGCAACAAAAATATTCCTTCTGGTTTCAACAGCCTGGTATGAAAATGGCGAGGCCGAAATATTTATAACCAAATCGGGATTGAAGACTGCAAGCTCTTCCATTGGAGCAACCGGATAAATACCCGCTGAGCCGGGCCAGTTACCATGAGGCTGATCATCCCACAGATCCTCGCATATGGTAAGAGCAATATTTATCCCCTTGAGACTCAGGAGCCGGAATTCTTTTCCGGGTTCAAAATACCTGTATTCGTCAAAAACATCATAGGTGGGGAGGAGGGATTTATTTGCAGAAAAAATCGTCATTCCATCTGAGAGAACCAAAGCCGAGTTGTAGAGCTTCCTGCCTCCTGGCTCTTTATTGTAAACCGGGGTTCCGATAACTGCAGCTATGCCTTTGCAATGATCTGTTATTTCATTAACAGTGCGGTTGCATTTTTCAATAAAATCAATACGATCGAGAAGATCGAGAGGCGGATATCCGGGAACGCAAAGTTCAGAGAAGACCACCAGATCGGAGCCCTCACTCCTGGCTTTGTCTATTGCCTTTATGATCAATCCTTTATTCTTTTCGAAATTGCCAATATGATAATTCAGTTGTGCAATGGAGATTTTCATACGCTATTTATACTTTTGACCCCCTGATTCCGGCAACTTTCACAGTAAAAACCACAAAGGGGCCTGTTCTGCATAATTCAAAATTAAAAAATATTGGGAGATGTATATGAGGGTTGTATTCCGGCGGAAAACTACAGGCAATTATTCTGATTGAGAAAAGATCCGAAGGGATCTGCCAGGTTCGATCTCGAGAGGTACTTAATCAAATAAAAGAGCGGCGGCCTGCTGGCCTCCGCTCCAATACCGCTTCTTCCGGATGCCGCAAGAGCTTCGGCCTTATCCGGAAAACTGAAATTAAGTTAGTTAAAAAGGTATTCTGACTCCGGCATTGATGCCTATCCAGGTAAGATTATCTCCCTCGGCAAATACATTATGCAATTTCAGGTTTCCGCAAAGGATAAGATTATCGTTAATGCTGTATAAAACTCCAGCTGTGGGAGCCAGTCCAAAATAGAATTCGCCGTCTCTTTCAACCTCTCTGCCGTATTTTACCCTGAAGCCCATATGGTAAAAACCCAGCTCCAGCCCGGCATAGGGTTTAATACTGCTGACTGTAAAATGATACTCAAAAAGTCCTGTGATCGGAATCATCGAATAGGAGTAATTATGATCCCCATCGCCAAAACCGAAATCCTGTCCGCCGAACCGGTTGAAGCCAATATTCAGGCCGACTGCCATATTTTCCTTCAGCATGTATTGACCTGACAAATTTATGCCGACTCCTACCTTAGCCCAGTCACCAAAATAACCGACGGGTGCCTGGAGGCCCAGGGTGCCGCCGGCAACAAACTGCGCTTTGGCATTGTACGAAATGAAACACATCAGAACAACGATAGCTAATGAAGTTTTTTTCATAGGAAAAGAATTAAATATTGCTTACTCTTGTGTTTTTCAGCGGCCACATCTTACTCTTTTCAGGATTTTCAGATTCCTCCCTTATCTACTTGCATACGGAATAGTGTTAGGCAAACGGACCATAAGCCGGAAATATTATAGTTATTTCCTGTCCAGGATATCCTAATCCCCCCTGAACCGGGCAGTCCGGATAAGAATACCCGGTTAAACCCGGGCAGCTATTTGGGAATTTTCTGATTTGACTTTATTTTTTTGCCGAATTTTTAACCTTTCGGTGCAGATTTCTATGACGAAAGCTTTCCTGACAGGAACAAATTTGTATATTGTAAATGACGAAAACGTGTTGAGTTGTTCAGATAATAGTTTGATCATCAAATAAATAGCTGGAATTTTATTGATTATTGTCATTCAGTCAGTATAAATTAAAACCTTTAACGATCATGCGGAAAATCATAGGAAACATTATTCTTGCTCTTTTTATCGTATTTCAAAGTGCGTACCCTAAAAGCAATCCTGAGCGTATAGTATTTATTGCATTGGACGGCATTAGCATTGAAGGGCTTCAGAAGGCCCGCACACCCAACATTGACAGATTAATGCATGAGGGGTCCTATTCATTAAAAACAAGGGTGGTAATGCCCTCCGTAACCCTTCCAAACTGGACAAGTCATCTGACGGGCAGTGGTCCGGAACAGCATGGTGTAACAGATAACGGATGGACGATTGACAAGCATGTTTTGCCCGCGGTGGAAAAAGACGACAAGGGATATTATCCATCAGTATTTAAAATACTGAAGGATCAGGTTCGCGGGATACAAATTGGTTTTTACTATAACTGGGAGAATCTCATTTATCCTTACAACCGTAGCTATCTCGATGAAGTGAGCTTCCTTGAGGATGATGCCTATACCGGTAATTTTGACCGGGCTTTTGAGTTTATCAGGAAAAACAGGGAAAAACCGACTTTTGTATTCCTGTATACGGTTCACACGGATGCAAACGGGCACAATCATGGCTGGATGTCGCCCGAATACATCAGATCGATTGAGGAGGCCGATACTGAGATTGGCAGGCTGATTGCAAAAATGGAAGCTGAAGGGATATACAACGGCACATATTTTATATTTACTTCTGACCATGGAGGTGTAAACAAAGGTCATGGAGGCGTCACACCTACTGAAATGGAGGTTCCCTGGAGCCTTACCGGCCCCCGGGTAATAAAGAACCGTGAAATAACCACCCCGAACAATACGGTAAATTCGGCATTTGTGATAGCACATATCTTCAGGTGCAATACACCGGAATGCTGGACGGGCAAAATGATCCCTACACTCTTCGGAAAGTAGGACAGGGGTTACATCCTTTCATGCAAAAATATATTGTTTACTGATTTCCGGTTCATTAATTTTGGAACCCGTGGCGGGAATATATTCCCGGCACGTTTAATGCTAGATTTCAGACTCAACAACAATGAGATTCATTAGACTGATCCTGATCACAGGCCTGATTTGCGTTTCAGGTTTGTCGTGCAGGAAAAATCCTTACAGGGTGAATATTTCAGGTATCAAAACTGAGATAGGGATTAAACGTCTCGAAGATGATCTTTTCACACTCGATCCTGATTCGATCCAGGCGAAGGTTCCCGTACTTAAACAGAAGTATGGTCATTTTCTTCAGCTTTTCAGCTATGTCATCAATACCGGAGATATTGACAGTCCGGCTTTTCCTGATTTTCTTTTCCGGTTTTGTACCGATAAACAGAACTACGATGTTTACGAAATGACCAGGCAGCTTTACCCCGATGTTGCTGATATAGAGAAGGGACTAAAGGGAGCATTCAGGCATTACCTTTATTATTTCCCGGGCAGAATTGTGCCTGCGGTATTTACCTGTATTACCGGATTCAACAACAGTATTATTACCGGCGATTCCGTTCTCGGGATAGGACTTGACAGGTACCTGGGGCCCGATTGCAAGTATTATCCACGGCTTGAGATATATAGTTACATGGCGGCAAGAATGACACCCGAAAATATAGTTCCCGATTGTATGTATGGCTGGGCTTCGTCGGAATGGGATTTTGAATCAGCCGGTTACGAAACGGATAATGTTCTCGCCGAAATATTGCATGAAGGTAAGCTGAAATATTTTGAAAAATGCATGCTGCCAGATTTGCCGGATGAAACTGTTTTCAGGTTTACCCCGGGGCAGATGAAATTCTGCCGGAACAACGAGGCCCGTATGTGGCAATATCTTGTTGAAAATGATCTGCTGTTCAAAACCGACAGATTTGTGGTAAGGAAGCTCACAGGAGAAGCTCCTTTTACGAGCTATTTTACAAATCAGTCACCGGGAAGGGCGGCTGTCTGGATCGGATTCAGGATCATTGAATCGTATATGCGGAAAAATCCTGCGGTATCGCTGAAAGATCTTATGACAGAGACAGATGTTCAGAAGATTCTTGAAAAAGCCAGGTACAGTCCTCAATAAAAAAGGTGCCTCAGAGAGGCACCTTTTTTTAAAACTTTCTGATTGTAAAGCTATTCAGCAGGATGAATTGCCTCTACCGGGCATACATCGGCACATGCACCGCAATCCGTACAGATATCAGGATCAATTTTGTAGATATCACCTTCAGATATCGCTTCGACCGGGCACTCATCAATACATGTTCCGCAAGCTGTACAATCATCATTGATTACGTAAGCCATCTTTATACTTTTTTGGTTATAATAAAAACATAAGCGCTGCAAAAGTATTCCAAATTTTCCAAATGAAGAAGGATCTTTGCAATAATTGCGGATTTTCTTTAAGCTGTTACCGATAATGCTATTGGCCGGAGTTGTTTTTTCCAGGCAGGTAATCAGTATGTTGCTTCTGCGGCAAATCAGAAATCCAGGCTGAATGACAGATAGAATATTCTTGGGAGGAGGTAGCCGTTTTCAATTCCCCTGGCCCAGTCGGCCCTGATAAAGTATCCGAAGATCTGGGCCCTGAGTCCGACGCCGACACCATAGACAATGGGTTGCCTGTTTGAATCAAGAACAACTGTAATTGGTCCGCTCTTGTAAGTTTCCTTGTCCCACGAGTTCATGCCTGACCAGGGATCAGCCCCGGTCCAGGCTGTTCCGGCGTCGCCGAACCCTACAATCTGAAGGCTGTTCAGAAAATTTGACCGGAGCGGGTGACCGGCAAAATACCTTACAAAGGGCCAGCGAATCTCACTGTTGATGACGGCAAAATTGGTCCCGTTCCTGATATTTTGCCTGAATCCCCTCATGTTGGTGGCAAGCGCCTGGAACCCGTAATTTTCAAGATTGCTTACCGGGATACTTTTGTCGAACATCTCACCTTTGTTGAAAAGATATCCCATCCAGTTATCCACACCTCCAAGATAATAGACAAGTTTTGTCGGTCCGAATGAGGTGCTTGCTGCAAAGCGGTTTGCCCAGATCAGCTCCCTGTGTATTTTTGTATATTTCCTGAAATCGGCTCCAAGTACAAACATATCTGATTTCCTGCTGGTAAGCTGCCTGTAATACTCTGCAAAGACCTTGAATCTGGTTCCGTAGTAGATATTGATTCCTCTTTTACGGGTATTGTCGAAGATAATTTCCCCCTTGAGGCTGGCCCAGTGTTTGGAGATTGTTTCAGAGCTCAGGGAAGGAAGATCCCTGGCTAGTGTTACATGCCTGTCGTATCTGTACAGGAGGCTGCCCTTTAAGGCGAGCACCGGTGTTATGGGTTTGGCAAGGGAAAGATAAAGATTGTGTGTATGGGTTTTGAACAGATCTCTATTGTCGGTGCTGAAATAGGCTTGCCGGTGGAAAGTAATCTGTTTGTCGAATTTGCCCTTCAGGCTTTCAAAGCTGAGCAGATACTCATTGCTGTCGAAATTGCCCGAGAACCTGAAACCGGCTGTGAGCCTGTAATCTTCGAACAGGTCAAGTATCCCGAAACGGGTAAGGAGATTTATCCCTGGATTGAAATAGGGTGCACCTCCGTTAAAGACCTGGTAAGAGTTGTTTAAAAAGGTAAAATCAATTTGATTGGCAATGTAATTATTGTAAAAGGATGTTTCATAGATCCTTATGAGAGGCAGGTTCAGCCTGCCGGTGTCGAGGTCTATGTCCATGTAGTCCTTGCGCCAGAGCTGTTCGTAATAATTCTGTTTTTCCTTTTCGAATATATAATGATTGATATCTATTGGCTCGTCCTTGATATAATATTCGTACAAAGGCTTTTTCAGGGTATCCCTCCTTTTCTTGTCTTCAGCCAGGAGCCATTTTCTTATTGTTTCAATGCTGTCAGCCTTGTGAAATAACCTGTTCTGCTCTTTCCTGAATGGTGTCAGCGTGATTTCGTTTTGCGGCACAGGCGGCGAAGCCGATAGCGGTTTCCTTCTCAGATTGAATTTCCTGTTTTTATACACAACTTCTCCATATATGTCAGAAGCATCTGAAAATGAGTGATTGAGTATGTTCCTGTCATAGTTTGTCACAGGCGTTGATCTCATGAAGTACCTGTAATGGGTTGTTGTGTCGATAAAACTTACCGTACTGTCAAATCTGGCAGTATACCTGTTCATTATTCCGGTGTTGTCGCCCAGGTATGTAATCCTGTTTCCGGCGACTGGTTCAGGCTCGTATCTGCTTGCATACTGTCCTTCCGTCAACCGGGTAAGAATATTATTCTTCTTATCCACGTTGTATGTGAACAGGTCAAACACCAGTCCTGTTTTTTCAAATGGATTGCCGTCATTTATCAGAGTGTCCGACAGGCGGTTCGATGAGAATATGATTTCCCCCGGTTTGTCTCCGATGAATGAAGGATCAAGGTCATCGGCAACATCCCTGGTTATCTGGTCATTCACTCCTGAGGCAATAGTGTGCACAAAGATATCAGTCATGCCATCCTTAACACCCGATAATACAAGGCGGGAACCGTCGGGAGAATATGAAAAGCTCATGACCTTGTCAAAATAAAGAAGATTCCTCTCTTCTGTCTTTTTCTCATCAATGCGGTAAAAATAAATTACCATCCCTGCCTTTTCCTCATTGATGAATGTAAGTATCCTCCCCGAGGGGTGCCAGCCGATTACAGGATAAGTATTGTCGGTCTTGTGCTCGTATTTTGGTTCGATTCTGAAAATGGCCCTGTTCTTTCCGGTAGCCTGATCATACAGGAAAATTTTTTTCCGTCCCCAGTCGTTGGTTACATATGCCAGGTACTTTCCGTCAGGGCTGACCCTAACCTGCTGGTAGATCTGTTCTTTCCGGGATTTCCTGATGGTGGAAATGTCGTCTTCAGGGAGATTGTTGCCGGATGAATACTCATCTGTATAATATTGTTTCCATTCCTTCAGCAGATCTTTGAGTTTAATGCCCAGGACATACAGGAAGCCGTCATCAACGTTCTTATAAATTTTCGTGAGATATAAAATGTTGGGGATAATGGCATCGCCGTATTTCCTGGCAATGAATCTCCAGAAGGACTGGCCTGCAACAAGTGCGTCTTCCGACTCAAGATGGTTTATTTTCCGGAATTTTCCGGATTTGATCCCATCCTTGACCTTGTTTTCGGTTTCATAGTCCCATCCGAATGCAATATAGCGTGTCAGGCCTTTCAGGAACCAATCGGGCATAGTGATAAGGGAAGAGCTGGAAATACGATCGCGAAAATCAGCATTGTACAGCATTTCATTGATTATGACTTCCGTTATTGATTCGGCGATCTGTTTTTGGTAGCTAATATGATCTCCCTCATAGTAAAGCATTACCTTGTTCTTGATTATACGGGTATATCCTCCGGTGTTGTAGCTGTCCTCGTCAAAGGTCAGGAGACCAATATTGGATTGCCTGTACTCGTTGGCCTTATTGTGAATGATGAAGATGATTCTCTTTTCAAGGTTATAATCAAAATAACCTTCTATCTCGTCAAGCTTTTTTGTGGCGTAGGCGGCGGTATACTGGGCAAGTTCGTTGCCGAATTCATTGAAATAGCAGTCAAAATCCTCGAATCTGTAAAATGACCAGTAATAATTATAATACTGTACCCTGTTTTTCCCGAAGGGCATCTGGAGTCCGTTATAGAACTGTCCTTCCGCCCTGAAGAAAAGGAGCATGGCTGCAAGGATAAAAATAAGTCTCCGGGTATTTTTCATCTCCAAAATTCTCGCTCCGCAAAACGGTTTCCGCTTCAAATTTTATTCCAAATGACTTCCTGCAGAGGACAAAACTAAGATTTTCTTCATTAAAATTAAGATTAATATCAAACTTTATTAATTTTACACTGAGAGAATTCTTTTCCCGAATTTGGTCTGGTTTTTGTTATTTTGGGCAATAAAATTGCTGGAATGTCAGTTTTAAAATAATTCAGATATTTGAACTCATTGTTTGATCTTTAACAGTGAAAACCAGGTTAATTAATCTCCGAAATGAAACCATCATGTTTTTGAGATGCTGCCCGACGGGCAGGATTGAAGGAATTCAGCGGGAACGGAGAATCTTAAACTCACAGCAGGCTTCCCATTTCGGGATACAGTCAAAGGAACATTTACATCAAAATAGTTTTCATATATGAAAAAGTTATTTTTATTTTTTGCCCTGGCATTTTGCGGTCTTTTATCGTGGGGCCAGCCTGTAATGAAAATTTCCGGTACAGAGCATGACTTTGGAAAGTTCAGGGAAGAAGCAGGACGGCAGAAGTATGATTTCGTTGTGATGAATACTGGAAACCAGCCGCTGGTAATTCAGAATATTGTTGCTTCCTGCGGATGTACATTGCCTGAATGGACAAAAACACCCATACCTCCGAAAGGTACAGGTACCATTACTGCCATTTATGATCCGGCAAACAGACCGGGTCCCTTCAATAAGACACTGTCGGTTTATTCAAATTCAAAGCCCGAAGTGGTGGTCATTTTGCTGAAAGGGGAAGTGATCCCGCGGGAAAAAACACTTGAAGAGATTTTTACTTTTCCTGTCGGATCAGTGAGATTTGAAAGCAATCACCTGGCATTTACCAATGTCAAAAAGACAGAAAAAAAGATCAGGGTAATGCAACTGATCAATACATCAAATTCTCCTGTTAAAGTTGAATTCGAAGGAGTTCCTGATTATCTTTCCCTTAAGGTTAAGCCTGAAACTCTCAAGGCAGGCGAGAAGGGGATAGTTGAGGGTACTTATGATGCCACAAAGAACCAGACCTGGGGTAATGTAAGCAGCATGGTAAGGGTTAAGACTAACGGGGTACTTCATAATAATGTATATTACTATGTATCAGCCAATCTCGTGGAGGATTTTTCCGGCTTGTCAAAGGAGGAACTGGCCAATGCACCGGTATTTAAACCTGAAAAAACGACGATTGATCTTGGAAAGATAGCAGGTTCCACGCAAAATGAGGTTGAATACAAGTTCACCAACCTGGGGAAAAGGGATCTTGTCATAAGACATATCAGGTCATCATGCGGTTGTACGGCAGTTCAGCAGGGAATACAGGGACAGGGTATCAAGCCCGGCGAATCAGGCTCGATCAAAGCTACCTTTAACTCGGGTGGCTACAAGGGAAAAGTTACAAAGGCAATATATGTATATACCAATGATCCCAAAAATTCGGAGGTAATGCTGATGGTCACAGCAGATGTGGCCCAGGAAGTCTCTGCGAGCAAATAGAAAATCACACTGAAAGATATTTGACTTCTGGATGGGTGCCGGCTGAAGAGGGGCACCCTTTTTTTAATTTTGCATGAAGAGTTTCAGACAGATGAAAAACAAAGAGGATTTCAAGAATGCTGCAAAAGTTCAACCTGCAGTTAATTATCCGCCGGAAGTTAATCCTGTTGCCTTTTCTCCCTCGGGGAAAAAGAAAAAAAGAAAATATTCGGCAGACGAATATGTTGAGGGCATCCTTTCGGGCAACAGGACCATCCTGAGCCAGGCTATAACATTTATTGAGAGTACGCTGCCCGATAATGCTGAAATCGCCAGGCAGATAATAGACAAATGCTTTCCCCTGAGTTCGCGGTCGGTAAGGATTGGAATAACAGGAGCCCCTGGTGTGGGTAAAAGTAATTTTATTGAATCGTTCGGATTGCATCTGACACGATTGGGCAGAAAGATTGCTGTCCTTGCCATTGATCCGAGCAGTGCCCAGACAAAAGGCAGCATTCTCGGCGACAAAACCAGAATGGAAAAACTAAGTATACAGGAAAATGCATATATCAGGCCATCTCCTTCGGCAGGGACCCTCGGAGGAGTTGCTGACAGAACAAGGGAAACAATAATCCTGTGCGAAGCAGCCGGTTTTGATACAATTATTGTTGAAACGGTGGGAGTCGGACAATCTGAAACAGCCGTACGGACAATGGTCGATTTTTTCCTGTTGCTTTTATCTGCTTCTGCAGGGGATGAACTCCAGGGAATCAAGAGAGGAATAATGGAAATGGCCGATGGTATTGCGGTAACGAAAGCTGACGGACCCAACAGGCTGAACGCTGAGCGTGCCAGGATTTCTTTTCAGAATGCAATGAATCTTTTTCCTTTACCGACATCGGGTTGGAAACCTGCAGTAATGACCTGCTCCGCTCACCAAAACTCGGGAATTGCTGAGTTATGGGACAATATCCTGGAATATGTCAGACACACCACGTCCGGGGGATATTTTGAGAAACTCCGCAAAGAACAGGAAGTGACACTGATGCATGCAATAATCTCTGAAAGTCTCACCAGTTCTTTTTATTCCGACAAGAAAATAAAGCCACTCCTGAAAAGTCTGGAAAAGCAGCTTTATGAAGGGAAAATCACATCTCATAATGCGGCATTTGCCCTGTTAGATAAATATCACATAAAAAGAGCACCATAAACATTATTGTCTATCTTTGCTCAATTTTTAGAAACTGACAAAAGACAAGAAAATGAAAAAAGCATATGCATTCCTGATTTCAGCGATCATTGTGGCCTCCTGTTCATCCGGCCCTCAATATAAGATTACCGGAAAGATAGAAGGTGCCGATAATGTTACTTTCCTTCTTCAAAAAAGAGCCGATGGAAAACTTGTGACAATCGATTCGGCTGTATCAAAAAAAGGGAATTTCAAAATGCAGGGAGGTCCGGTTAAATATCCTGAGATGGTACTGCTTACAGTAAAAGACAGCAGGATGAGGACTACATTCTATCTTGAGAATTCAAATATTCAGATCAGGGGAAGGCTCGATTCGCTGTTCAATGCAAAAATCACCGGATCAAAGACACAGGATGAGTACAGGAGGTTTGTTGATTCAAACAAGGCCCTGAATGATCAATATTCCAGGGCATACAATGATTACCAGAGCGCGTTCCAGGAAAATGACACTGCAAGACTGAGGATCCTCGAGAATGAAATACTGTCGCTTCAGGAATCGATGATCAATCTGCAGAAAGATTTCGTTAAGAACAATCCTTCTTCCTTTGTGTCTCCTTCAATCCTGGCAGGGCTGAGCCGTGAGATGGAGGCAGCTGAGCTTGAGACACTGATAAATGCCTTCGACACTGCTTTAAAGAATACTCCTGCTGTTAAGGAATTAACAGAACTGGTTGCCATGATGAAACCGGTTTCAATCGGACAGAAGGCCCCTGATTTTACACTTAACGACCCCAGGGGGAACCCCGTGAGTCTTTCGTCAAAAATCGGCTCCAGACTTCTTCTCGTTGATTTCTGGGCAGGATGGTGCGGCCCCTGTCGGAGGGAAAATCCAAATGTTGTCAGAATCTACAATGAATTCCACAGAAGGGGATTTGACATCCTTGGTGTGTCGCTCGACCGCGACAGGGAAGAATGGCTGAAGGCCATTGCCGATGATAAGCTCACCTGGACGCATGTTTCCGATCTTCAATACTGGAACAACGCTGCTGCCAGGCTATACGTGGTAAATTCAATCCCTGCAAATTTCCTGCTCGACGACAACGGAATAATCATTGCCAGGAACCTTACCGGGAATGATCTGTATAACAAGGTAAAAGAAATCCTTGACAGCAGACAGTAAGGGTTTTTTCTAAAACCTTTCTCCATCAGGTTCCCCCGGACGAATTTCTTCCAGGATAAAACCCGTACCGCGTATTGTGCGAATGTCGATGTTTCTGTCGCCGGATATGTATTTCCTCAGCCGACTTATAAAGACATCCATGCTCCTTCCAAGGAAGTAATCATCCTCTCCCCATATCTCGGTGAGGATATCCTCCCTTGTCAGCAGCTTGTTCCTGTTGCTGATGAAATACCTCAAGAGCTGGGCTTCCTTCAGGGTAAGCTTTTCACGCCTGCCTCCCGAGATCAGTTCAAGAGTATTGAACTTCAAAACCGTGTCGGATATGCTGAATTCATCATTCATTGCTGAATACACCCTTTTCAGGATATTATTGATCCTCAGTACAAGTATTTCAGGATCAAATGGCTTGGTTATATAGTCATCGGCCCCGATCTTCAGACCTCTTATGATATCTTCCCTCAGGCTTTTTGCCGTGAGGAATATAACAGGCAGCCCCGGCTGGATCTGTTTTATCTTCTCTCCAAGAGAAAATCCGTCCATTTCCGGCATCATTACGTCGAGCACGCAGATATCGGGCCTCTCACTTCTGAAAAGAGTAATTGCTTCCTGTCCATCCTTTGCCAGGATGACTTCAAAGCCGCTTATTGTAAGGTATTGTGACAGTATGTTTCCAAAGTCCCTGTCATCCTCGGCAAGTAATACTTTCATCAGGAGAAATGTTTTAGATTTTATATGGAATTGTTACCGTGAAAGTACTGCCCTTTCCGGTTCTACTGCTTACTGTTACATTGCCACCATGAGCTTCAGCGATCTTTTTTACATAATAAAGTCCGAGGCCGAGCCCCTTGTATTTATGAATGTTACCGGAACCGGCCCTGTAGAACTTCTCAAAAATGTGCCTCTGATCGGTTCTTGAGATACCTATGCCGTTGTCGGAAATCATGATGACGGCATTATTGCCGCTGGTAAATCCCCTGACCTCTATTTCCGGGCCATCACCCGAATATTTAACAGCATTCGAAAGAAGATTATTGATGAGAGTTGTAAAGTAAACCGGATCCAGTTCCATTTCGGCGCTGCTGAAATCATAGGTTTCGCTTATTGAAGCACTCTGACCGCTGCCGTTTCTGAAACAATCCACAATTTCCCTGATCGTTTCCTCAATCCTTACTTTCTTTTTTTCAATTTCAAACTGAGTCCTTTCCCACATGCTTATTTCAAGTATCATGTTTATCAGCTGGTTGAGATGAACACTCTGCTTTCCGATAAGTTTTGCGGTTTCCATGATCCTTTTCCCGTCATTGATGACCTGAGGCATTTCAAGAGTCTTACCGGCAACGGTGATTGTTGAAAGAGGAGTTTTGAGTTCATGTGTCATATTGTTGATGAAATCGGTCTTCAGGCTTGAAAGCCTTTTCTCCATCATCAGGTTCCTGTAGGTTTTCATGAAAAGAGCCACTACTGCAAAAATACTGAATACGCTAAGTGCGAGGGAGAATGAAGTCTCTCTGAGAACGAGCCTCTGTTTGTCCCTTATGTCAATGTAGTATTCAAAATCAAGCCGGAAGTTGTTATTTTCCGATCTGTCTCCTTTAACCAGTATCTGTGAAGTGCTTCCAGGCCTGCCCCGGTGTTTCAGTTTACCTGCTTCCTGAATTCCGCTGCCCGGCTGCTCCTGATTTATGAATATCGGTATCCTCCTGTCGTTGTAAATGAGTTCAAAATAGTTGATCTTGACTTTGGAACTGAATTCCTTCTCAATTCCCTGACTTTCAAAGTAAGCAGAAAGGAATTCGGAAAGATCCTGCTCCCGGGTAAGAACTGTGGTGACAAAATACAATACATCTTTTTTTCTTGCCTCGAGAAGTGAATCATTTGTTATTCCTGCAAGTTCAGGTGCTGTTTTTGCCGAATAGCTGCCTATAAGAAGCCGGGCAGTATCAAAACCGTCCGTACCCCAGTTCCTGTCCATGTATTCAAGTGCGTCCTGTGAGTAAATCCTGTACCTTAAATTGAACATTTCGTCCTTTTGCTTCCAGATGCCGCTTACAATGATGATCTGGGCACATATCAGTATTATAATGGATATAATTCCGGGAAGAAGTATGGTGTTCCTGGCTTTCATCAGTATTGATTTGATTCTTAAAATTATTCAAATTACAATTACCCCGGACATACTGAATAAACATTAACCTGACATTAACCCCGCATTAACAATGCGGCAGGATTCCGGTTTTTAAATTTGAAACTGAAACAGAAAAAAGGCAGCCATGAAAAGATCAGTTTTGTTTTTATCAGTATTATTCCTGGTATCTGCAACCATTTCATTCCGGCCGGCAGCGGGACAGGCTAAGTCGAAGGAGGACAGGGAGCGGGAACTCAGGATGCAGGAAGAGATAGATGCCCATAAAAAGGCAATAACCGAGCAGAAAAAGTCAAAGGAGATTCAGGAGGGGAATTTGGAAAATCAGGGTGATGATTTGGATGAGACCCTGGAAAAGGCCCTGGAACCGTTAGGGGATTGGAAGAAATACAGATATATATTCAGGGATTTTGATCGTTTCAGAAACAGGCCCTTCGTATTGCACGACTTTAATAATCCCGGAGCTCCCTTTGTTTTTACCCCTGGAAGCGATTTCTTCCCCGGTAAACTGCTTGGCCCGAATGTTGAAAAAAGCTCGTGGGAATTATCCAGGACCATTAAGGAAAAATCCTTTTCAAGCGATTATACATTTGATGTCGACCCGTCATCGGGTACGGTTATAATGGCGGTAAATGGCGACTGCCGGGCAGGAGAGATACGGATCAGGATAACAATGCCAAACGGCAAAACTTATTCTGATATTGCAATCGATGAGTTTGGAAATCTTAACTGGAAGAAGTCGTTTAAAGTTTCTGACGGGGAAAACCAGGATAAGACAGGGGTCTGGAAATTTCAGGTAAATGCCAGCAAGGCCACGGGATATTTCAGAATATCGCTTCTGACTTATTAGTATTTATTGCCGCCAGGCGGAAGGACTCTCAACGGGTCATCTTCTTTTTTTCCGCCCTGGTGGATACCTGTATCATTTCTTTATTTCGCCCGATTTTTGTACGAGGGTAAGCTTCTGTCTGAATAATTCAGGGCTGCAGGGGTTATCACCTTATATTCCCGGAGTCCCCGTGACAGTTCCGGGAACCTGAGATCCGGCTGCTGTCATCCTCCTTTGGAGAGATTTCGGTAAAAACCTTTCTTTACAGGCAGTCTTTCAAAGACAGCATCAGGTATGGTCTTTGGGTTTATCCGGCCTGTCGGGAAACGTGTCCTCCCTTGACGCTTTCCACCCTGACGCCATATCTGCTGCCGCCCTTTACGATCCACCTGACGTGAACCCTGCCATATCCTTCAATATTCGAGACCTCAATACGCTGCGGATTCTTCTTTTGCTCAACTGTAATATTGCGGTCAATGTCCGTTACGATCATCCCGGCAATTACTTTGCCGCCATCGAGATATACATAATCGGGAGGATCGATTTTGTATTTAAGGTTGGTTCCCGAATGCGTCGGCATAAGCTGGGTATTCGCAATAGTTGCAGTTACCTCTTTCAGGCCGCCCGGCAGATCCCTGACATTTATCGATGAAATCTCCAGTTTGGGCATGGTCCATGCATTGTAGATACAGAACGCAGCATTCCGGTGTGCATCGCTTTCAAGAAGAAATCCGGGATGGATCCGTCCGAAATTTTTGTCGAATCCGCCGATCTCGATCTTACCGTAAACAGGATGATCGGCTTCCTTCCATGGGATAAACGCGTCTTCAAAGAGAAGGAGCCTTTCGAATTCATATTCATCGACGTTGGATGTGTCGTTGAACATCAACCTCTGGGTCCACAGCTCATTGGAAAAGATATAGCTCCCTATTGCACCATACCACCAGTCGAGCTCACCTCCGTATACCGGGTACAGATCCTTCCAGATGGTCAGCAGACTGTATCCGGGGATGATTTTTTCACCTTTCTTCCCGATGGTATTGATTACCATCTCATCGGCCCTGGTGAAAACCTCAGTACCGGTATCCTTCGCCGACGGACCCCTCAGGATCATACCACCGGCATTATGAAATGACTGTGCACCTGCAATATTCCGATGCTTCAGGCTGAAGTCCCTTACAGCCTGGTTTTCAGGAAATGAAAACGGGTACTTTCCTGCACCCCACTGCACAATGTTGGGTTCCCAGTTGAATCCGAAATCGCGGTTGGGATCGTAACCGCCGATGCCGTCTTCGTTGATCAGTCCGTCATTGTCGTTGTCAATGCCTTCAAGGCCAAGCAGCTCATATTCTCCCTTTTCACCCGGCTTCACCATGATCATCCTTCGCGGATCCTTCGGGTCGGTAATATACTTTCCGTCGGGATTCTTTCTGCGCATCATGCTGATGACTCCGTCGTTGTTCAAATCATCATACCCGTCCTCATCATACAGTCCGTCGCGGTCATTGTCGAACGGGACGAGGCCTGAACGCGGAGAATGGGTGGAGTTGGGCTCATCCATGAAATATTGTCTGGCATCGGGGTTGATCGTTGGCAGGATGTAGAAAACCTTGTCTTTCAGCAACTGATTGATGAATGAGTTGGTTTTGTACATTTCACACAGGTACCATGCGGTATAAAGAGCCATATCCGATCCCTGGATTTCATTTGAATGAATGTTTCCGTCAATATAGAATCCGGGCTTCTTGTCAGGGCTCTGCCCTTTCTTTTCCGATATCACAATGGCAATAATATCCCTTCCCTTATATGATTTGCCGGCAGTCTCAAGCGTGACCAGATCGGGATGCTCCTTGGCAAGCTTCCGGCAGAAATCCATGATGCCTTCATATGTGAAGTATTTATTCCATGATGTTGATACTTTCGGATTGGATGGTGATCCTGCTGCCTTGAAAAACAGTTCGGCATTCTGGGCCCTGGCCTGGAATGACAGGGAAATTGCCAGGAACAATATCGGGATTGCTATTCTTCTTGTCATTATCTTTATTTTGATATGTTACTTTAAGTCAATTGATGTACTGATGAATCCTGTGTTGGCGGCGCCGGCGCTGATTCCTGTACTGCCTTTACCTGAAATGAGCCAGGTGAATTCGGCTGTTTCATTTCCCTGTAACCGTTTTATCCTCTGGGTTTTCAATCCGCTGATGATGGTCTGGTTCCTGGCGGGGGTAATGACGATCCTCATTATCCGGGTCCATATACTCTCATCACCTACTTCGGCACATGTGGCAAAAAGCCCTTTATTATGCACTTTCACAGTAAGTCTGAAAATATTGTCACCGGCATTTTCTGTTTTGATATCAAGGAATTCCAGTTCCGGGTGCATCAGCGATGCAGCTACCAGGAACCTGTAGTGCGCCTCAATAAGATCACCCAATGTGTCAGCCGGAGGATTGATCATCACAAAAGGCTTGATGCCTCCTACTTCCACCTTTTTGCCGGGAAATCCGGGGTGACTGATCTCCGACCAGGGAACAAACACATCATTCATGCCGGTCTTTTCTGCAAATTTCAGGAATGCCTCTTCACGTGTTTCTGATTTTTCAATGGGAAACCACCATCCGGGGGTGCTGAAGCTATAGCGCCCATAATGATAATATGCCCATTCCATGAAATTCCCCGGAGCTGCTGCGGCAACAGGCGCTCCTTTGGCCCCGGTTATCTCATGGTACTTGTCTGAGACCATTATGTTAATCAGCTCATCTGATTTCAGAACTGACTTCAGAGATACCGGCCTTGGCATGAACCATCTTCCTTCATCACCATCCTGACCTTTTTCCCCGCCGGCAGACTTCGGTTCAGGCGATTTCATGGGCTGACCGAGATTATCCTGCGGTCCGAAGGCGAAAACGGCAAAAACATTGAACCTGTCAAAAAGAAAATCAAGAACAGCTTTTGTTTCAGGCTCCGACACCGGATGCAGTCCGGCGTTTTTCCCGAAATGCTCGTATTTCCAGGTCAGGTTGTTATTGAAATTTACTCCGCCTTCACCATCTTCGTTGAAGAGTCCATCATCGTCGTTGTCTATCCCTTCGCTGTAAACAAGATATTTGCCTTTTTCCCCCCTGGAAAGGTCGGCCGGGACCATCAGCCTGTTATCCCTGACATTCTCAATATGTGTGCCGGCAGGATCGTATATCCTCATCAGGGTTATCAGACCGTCGTTATTAAGATCCTCAAAGGGATCCTCGTCTATGAGAAAATCCCGGTCATCGTCGCAGGGTCTGGCATTTGCAACCCTCTCATACCTGATGTCCGAAAAGTACTGTTGTGCGGCATCGGGTGAAAGGTTTGGAAATACATAAAAAGTAACCTTTTCCAGGAGATTCCTGATCTCCTGTGAAGACGAGTTCTCAAGAAGCTTCTCCGCAAATCCCATGGCAATTTCCTGACCCAGGAGATGATTCCCCTCAATTCCGCCGCAGATAACAATGCCGGGTTTTTCGTCCATGTTGCCGGTGCCGGCGGTCAGAACCCATATCTCCCTTCCTCCGGCCGTTTTTACGAGCGATTTCACCGTACAAAGCCGGGGATATTTATCCTTCAGAACATTAATACGCCGGGTAAGGGTACTGAAGTCGGAGTACTTGTATTGGGAAAACAGAGGCAGTATTGCCAGCCAGAGAATTATAAAAACGAAAGCAGTTTTTAATCGCATTTTCATTATTTTCTTGATTTAATCAGGCGGTTATTTGTCATAATAAGATCCAAAACTACAAATATTATTTTATTTCCGGCACCTAAACCTTTTATCAGGTTAAATGTTAAATTTGTAATTAACGTAAATGCCCGGCTGATGAGAAATATTCCTGCCTTTATCCTCCTGCTGCTTGCTGTATCATGCGGAAAAAGAGGAACCGTGCAGGAGGAGAAAACACTGACAGTCAGTATAGGCCCTTTCAAATACTTTGTTGAGGCGATAGCAGGGAATGAATACAGTGTCAATGTCATGGTGCCGCCAGGCTCAAATCCACATATATATGAGCCTTACCCCGACCAGATCAGCAAACTGAAAAAATCGGCTGCCTATATAAGCAACGGTTTCCTGGGTTTTGAAATAACCTGGCTTGACCGGTTTTATGAAATGAACAGAAAGATGAAAACCCTTTCGCTCGGAGATGTAATTGATCCCATAAAACCGGAACACCGGCATGAAAGGGAACATCTGGAAGGTGCGGATCCTCACTATTGGGTGTCACCCGAATGTGCATTCAAAATTGCACATTCGGTGAAGGACTTTATAGCAGGCCTCAATCCGGGAAACAGGGACCTTTATGAAAAAAGATATGAAGACCTTACTGCAAGGATTAAGATTATTGATTCGGCAATGAATGAGCTTTCCTCGGCACCGGGAAGGAAAGAATTCATTATTTATCATCCGAACCTTGGTTACCTTGCCCGTGATTATGGATTTGAGGAAATACCGGTTGAGTTTGAAGGTAAGGAACCCTCGCCGGCCAGGATGAAATACCTGATCGATCGTGCAAGAAACAATGGACTGAAAGTAATAATGGTTCAGAAGGAATATGATACAAGGAATGCCAGGGCGATTGCTTCTGAAACCGGAGCAGAGGTCATAGTGATCGATCCTTTGTCAGAAGATTGGTATTCATTTGAACTGAAGCTGATTGAAGTATTAAAAGAAAGTTTCGGGCAGAAATAAGCTGACTTGTGTATGGCAACCTGTTTGTTTGAAATGAAATCACTTTCAGCCTCCTATGGCGCTGGCCTGGTACTTCAGGATATTGATTTCAGGGTTTGCGGAAATGATTTTATCGGGGTTATCGGACCCAACGGAGGAGGGAAAACCACCCTGCTGAAAGTTATCCTGGGTCTGGTCAGACCTGTGGCGGGAGAACTCATCTTCAGCCGCGAGCTCAGGAACAGCAACAATATAGGTTACCTGCCGCAGATCTCTACAGGAGATTCCAACTACCCGGTTACCGTGAAGGATGTTGTATTATCCGGACTGATGATCAGAAAGGGTCTTGTTTCAAGAATGAATAAGGCTGACCAGAAGAAAGCAGACGAAGTTATTGAGGAGCTGGGCCTGGAAAGCCTGGCAGAATCGTCGCTTAACCAGCTTTCAGGCGGCCAGCTGCAGCGTGTCCTCCTGGGACGGGCCATTATAGGCGAGCCCAAACTCCTGCTTCTCGATGAACCCGGAAATTTTGTCGATGCCAATTTTGAACATGATTTCTATGAAAAGCTGAGGGATCTAAACCAGCGGATGGCCATTCTTATGGTTTCACATGACATAGGAACCATTTCTGCTCACATAAAATCATTTGCGTGTGTGAACCGGCATCTTAATTACCATCCCTCATCTGAAATATCAAATGAACAGCTGCTTGCATATGGTTGTCCCATCCAGCTTATTACTCACGGTGCGGTTCCGCATACGGTCCTTAAAACTCATTGATGGTGGAAGGGAGTATTTTTCAATATGAGTTTGTTATCAAGGGTTTGCTGGGAGCTGTATTTGCAAGCATAACTGCAGGACTTGCAGGAACCTATATCGTTTCCAGGCGAATGGTTTTCCTGAGCGGAGGTATTACCCATGCATCTTTCGGCGGAATCGGGATAGGATATTTTGCAGGCATCAGTCCTGTTGTCGGCGCAGCCGTCTTTAGTGTCATTTCCGCACTTGGCGTTGAATACCTGTCAGTGAGGCAAAAAATAAGAGAAGATTCAGCAATTGGAATTCTCTGGGCTTTCGGAATGGCCATTGGTATAATATTCATCTATCTCACTCCGGGATATTCCCCTAACCTGCTAAGTTACCTGTTCGGAAGCATCCTGACGGTAACCTGGGCGGACCTGTTTGCCCTTGGAATAATGTCGGTGATATTGATCTTTTATTTCGGGTTCTTTTACCGGACCATACTTTATATCTCATTCGATGAGGATTTTGCCCGAACATATTCAAGATACGTGAATGTGTTCAAATACATAACTACTTCCCTCATCGCCCTTACCATTGTTCTGAATATCAGAATGGCAGGCGTGGTGCTGGTAATATCCCTGCTGACCATTCCACCGAATATCGCCATGCTTGTTTCAAGAAACTATTTTACCATCGTGCTCCTTTCGGTTATGGCAGGCTTTATTGGAACAGCAACAGGTTATGCCATTTCATATTATGCAGGTATTCCGGTCGGCGCTACAATAATATTCACACTTGTTGTTTTGTGGGTGTTGGTCAAGCTCATGTTGAAGGTCATTAATAAAATCAGAACGACATCATGATATCAACAATTCTGACTTACAGCAGGCCGGTTTGCAGAGAAGTTATCCTGGCGTTGTTTTCATTACTGCTATTAACTGACGGATATGAAACCACCGGCCGGCCTCAATATCCTGGAATCAGTCAGGAGAATGACTGCGATATTGATAAATATTGCTTGATGTAATGACATATATCAATAATTAAATAGCTCAAAATCAGTAAGAAATATGATGTAAATCAATATAGTTTAAATAACGGGAAATGATTTTTTTCACTGACTAAAAACAGATTAAAATGGAATATGACCTTATTGTTATAGGAAGCGGGCCCGGCGGTTATGTTGCCTCAATCAGGGCTTCACAACTTAAGATGAAAGTGGCTGTTATTGAGAAGGCCGATATCGGAGGTGTCTGCCTGAACTGGGGTTGCATACCCACTAAAGCATTGCTGAAGAGTGCCCAGGTGTATGAGTATCTGAAGCATCCGGCTGATTACGGTATAACTGCAGAAGGATCGGTGAAGCCGGATTTTGGGGCGATAATAGCCAGGAGCAGGGCAGTGGCAGAAGGGATGAGCAAGGGTGTACAGTATCTTTTCAGGAAGAATAAGATAGATCAGCTCACCGGAAAGGGGCGTCTTGCCGGAAATGGCATGGTTGAAGTGGTGGATGCGGCAGGGGAAAAAAAGCAATACTCAGCAAAGAACATTATCCTTGCGACAGGGGCAAGGTCGAAAGAGCTTCCGGGGCTGAAGCAGGATGGCCGGAAGATAATTGGATACAGGGAGGCCATGTCGCTTGAAAAACAGCCGGAATCGATGGTCATAGTCGGGTCTGGTGCAATCGGGAGCGAGTTCGCCTGTTTTTACCAGACACTCGGAACCTCAGTAACCCTTGTGGAGTTCCTTCCGAGAATAGTACCCAATGAAGATGAAGAAGTTTCAAAATACCTTGAGAGGTCGTTCAAGAAGATGGGAATGAAGATCATGACTGGCTCTTCAGTGGAATCGGCTGAAATTGCCGGTGAAAAATGTCTGGCCAGGATCAGGACCCCCAAAGGTGAAGAGACGGTTGAAACGGATATCATTTTCTCAGCGGTCGGGGTTACCCCGAATCTGGAGGATCTGGGACTTGAAACCGCAGGCGTCGGAACGGACAGGGGAAAAGTTATTGTGGATGAGTATTACAGGACCCCGGTACCGGGAATATTTGCCATCGGCGACATTGTACATGGTCCGGCCCTTGCACATGTTGCCTCAGCCGAAGGAATCATCTGTGTTGAAAAGATTGCGGGGCTCAATCCCGAACCACTCGATTACAGGAACATTCCTGCCTGTACATATACCAGCCCTGAGATTGCATCCTGCGGTTACACTGAGGCGGCGGCCAAAGAAGCGGGCTTTGATATCAAGGTTGGGAAATTCCCTTTCACAGCCTCGGGGAAAGCCAGCGCCGCCGGACAAAAAGAAGGTTTTGTGAAGCTCGTGTTTGATGCTGCCTACGGTGAATTGCTTGGAGCTCATATGATCGGCGCTAATGTTACAGAAATGATTTCTGAGATAGTCGTTGCAAGAAAACTCGAAACAACCGCACACGAGCTTATGAAATCGGTTCATCCTCATCCCACAATGTCGGAAGCAATTGCAGAGGCAGCAGCAGCAGCCTACGATGAAGTGATACATCTGTGAGATACTGAAAGCCGCTGGAGGGACTGGTGCAACAGCTGGTAAAGTGCTGCCGGATGAAAAACTGACAGCTGCCTGCTGCAATTCACGGGCCGGCATTTTTGTTTAAAAAATAATAGACGCAACCAATTTGATCAAAAATGCATCATTCTTTTAAAATAATTCTGGCAATTCAGATGAATTTTAATTATTTTTATATGTTTAATAGGTAAAAAACCTTGCCTGAAACTGTAAACATAATTAAAGGATGCATTGCCGGAAACCGGAGGGACCAGGAGCTCCTTTACAGGAGGCATGCTCCAAGGCTTTATGCCGTGTGCCTTCAGTATTCGGACAACGATGAGGAAGCAAGGGATATTCTCCAGGACGGTTTCATAAAGATCTTTGAGAATCTCATCAATTTTAAGAATGAAGGTTCTTTTGAAGGCTGGATGCGCAGAATAATTGTCAATACCGCATTGGAAAAATACCGCAGCAGGCATAATCTCTACAGGGTTGATGACATTGATCTGATCCCTGAGCCTGATGCGGATCCCGACAATGAGGATTATTCAGGGCTTGAGGCAATTGATCTGCTCAATATAATAAGGGAGCTGCCACCCAAGTACAGGATGGTTTTTAACCTTTATGCCATTGAAGGATATGCACATAAGGAGATAAGCAGAATGATGAAGATCTCCGAGGGAACTTCAAAATCCAATCTTTCAAGGGCAAGGCTGATCCTGCAGAAAAAAGTGAGTTTATACACCGGAATGAATAAAAAAGTGGTCAATGGTTGAAAAGAAAGCAAATATTGATCTCCTTTTCAGGAAGGGACTCGATGATCTTGAGATCCTTCCCCCGGTTGGCACCTGGAACAATATCTATCCGGTCATACGAAAGAGGCAGAAACCATACATGCTGTTACGAAGTGCAGCATTGATAGCCGTGCTGATATCAATCAGCTTCCTGGCCTACAAATGGAGCAGAGAGATATCAACCTCACTGCAAAATTCTTTCATTGTACGTGATGAAGAATCCACAAGAACCCGTATCGATAACTTCAATCCGGTAATAATCAGGCAGGAAGCAGTCGTATTTAATCCGGCGGAAAGTCATGTCAGGACCACCGTTCCTGGCATTCCCGAACCTGAAGCCGTCACGGCACGTGAAAGCAACCAGGAAATAATCGTTGTTCCGGTCAGCGCCAACAGTTACCCGGGATTCAACCTGGCCGGGCATGCAGATAATAATATGATCAGGATTGCTGATTATCAGCCTGTCAAAGATTACAGTGAGCCTTACGGTGTCATTGAGGTTATACCAGGCAATCCTGCCGGAAACGGAAAGGCCAGATGGTCGCTGTCTGCGATTGCATCACCATCCTATTATTTGAAATCCGTGTACGGGACCGACGATATCTCAGGCCAGATTAATTCCTATGAAAAACCCAGGATGTCCTATTCGGGAGGTATCGGATTCGCCTATAAGATAAATGACAGGCTGAGTGTCCAGTCCGGGCTGTTTTATACATCAGTCGGGCAGGAAATTGAAAATATTTATTCTTACGCTGGTTTCAGGCCCTATGACAATACCAAGAATCATCATAATTTCGAGGTGCTTACCTCAGGAGGAATGATCTATACGGATAACAGGGATGTTTTCCTTCTTGACAACGGAGGAGAAAGGGTCATCACAAAATTTACCAATGACGTTTTTGATCCGGCCAAAGCAAGTCTTCTTTATCTCAACAACACATTGCACCAGGCATTCAGCTATCTTGAAATGCCGCTTATTCTCAGGTACAAACTTATTGACAAGGATCTGGACTTTAACCTGATTGGGGGTTTCTCGTATAACATGCTGATCAATAATTCAGTATATACATATGTAAACGGCAGTAAATACCAGGTGGGCGAAACTGAGGGACTGAACCCGCTTATGGTCAGCAGTTCTCTCGGAATGGGCCTGGAATACAATCTGTCCAGGAAGATATCACTCAATCTTGAACCTACATTCAGATATTATCTTAATCCTTTCAGCCAGACACAGGCTGTTAAAACCCATCCATATTCCTTCGGTTTGTTCTCTGGACTCTCATACCGGTTTTAGATCCTGAACCCCAATTCTTACCATAACCCACCCCTGTATTTTATTTCTTTAACATTGTCCCTGCATTATTATAAGGGTTAAAAATGTTACTTTTGCACTTTATTTCCCCCTTATGGGAAAATAAACGGATGTATAAATACTTTGTATCTGTATATTAATTATTTGCATAGGTATTTAACAATTGGCCAGTACAGAAGAAGAAAGAAAATTCATGTTAAGCACTGAAAGGATATTAACATTAGCCTTGTTCGTTGCAATTGGTTTTATCTTTCCGGGATCTGCCTCAAACCGCGATACTGCCAGTCTCAGGAAGGCTGAAGTAAATAGTGTCCTTCCTGATACGATATGGTATAACACATCCTTTACCATTCCTGACAATGTGACTTTCGCGGGAGAAAGAATGCCTCTTGAGAATTTCGATACCCGGGAAAGCCTTGAAAGGGAATTGTTGACCAGTGCTTACAGGCATTCATCCACTATTATGATTATAAAGAGGGCCAAACGATACCTTCCCGTTATTGAAAAGATACTTGAAAAGAACAGGGTGCCGGATGATTTCAAGTATCTTGTTGCAGCAGAAAGTGAATATATGAATGTGGTATCACCCAAAGGTGCAACGGGTTTCTGGCAGATTATGCCGGGAACCGGCAGGGAAGCCGGGCTGGAAATAAGCGCTGAGGTTGATGAACGTTACCATATAGAGAAATCAACGCAGTTTGCATGCGATTTCCTTCTCAGGTCGTATGAGAAGTACGGAAACTGGACACTTGCAGCTGCTTCATACAACGGTGGCAGGGCTGCAATCGATGAACAGATAAAAATCCAGAAGGAGAAGAATTACTATGATCTTCTGCTGGCTGAGGAAACTGCTAGGTATATTTTCAGAGTGGTGGCCTACAAGCTTATCATTACAGATCCCCAGCGCTATGGATTTAACATCAGGGAAGATGAACTGTATCCGGAACTGAATTGCAATATTGTTAAGGTTGATTCTGCAATACAGGATATTTCTGAATTTGCGAGGAAGCACGGAACCAATTACAAGATTCTGAAGTTTCTCAATCCATGGCTACGCAAACCGTATTTTTCACCAAAGCCCGGTAAGGAATACTATATAAAGCTTCCGGTTGAAGGAATGCGTTCAATTGAAAGAATTGATTCAGATTACTGAAATCTTGAGCGATTAAGGATGTGAAATGAAGGATATTATTGAGGTACAGGGAGCCAGGGTCCATAATCTCCAGAATATTGATGTGGTGATTCCGCGGAATAAGCTTGTTGTAATAACAGGGCTCAGCGGGAGCGGGAAATCATCACTGGCTTTTGATACAATCTACGCTGAGGGGCAGAGGCGCTACATGGAAACTCTTTCGGCATATGCCCGGCAGTTTCTGGGAGGTATGGAACGACCCGACGTAGACAGGATAACCGGATTGAGTCCGGTAATATCAATAGAACAGAAAACCACAAATAAAAACCCCAGGTCGACGGTTGGGACAATAACCGAAATCTATGATTTTCTCCGCTTGTTGTATGCCCGGGCCGGGGAAGCCTTCTCATGGGCATCGGGAGAGAAGATGGTTAAATACACCGATGAGCAGGTGATCGAGCTTATCAGGAATCAGTTTGACGACCGCAAGGTTTATTTTCTTGCCCCCGTAGTAAAAGGAAGGAAAGGTCATTACAAGGAACTTTTTGAGCAGTTGAGGCGAAAAGGCTTTCTTCACGTGAGGATTGACGGAGAGATCAGGGAGATTACCCATGGTTTAAGGCTCGACCGGTTCAAGATTCATTATATTGAACTTGTTGTCGACAAATTCAGGGTAGGGAGCGTAAATACAAAACGTCTGACTGATTCGGTTCTATTGTCGCTTGATCAGGGCGACGGTGTAATGATGCTGATAGACCAGGAGAATCCCGAACCACGATACTTCAGCCGCCATCTGATGTGCCCGGTGACCGGTATATCATACAATGAACCGGCTCCCCATACATTCTCATTCAATTCCCCGCAGGGCGCCTGTCCGCATTGTAACGGGCTGGGTGAGATTTCCGGCATTGACATTAAAAAGCTTTTACCTGATCCCGGCCTCAGCATACGAAAAGGCGGCATTGAACCCCTGGGAAAATATAAAAATTCCTGGATCTTCTGGCAGATCGAGGCAATTGCCGAAAAAAACGGTTTTACACTCGACACTCCTGTCGGGGAAATTCCTGAAGACGCACTGAACAAGGTGCTGTACGGATCGGATGAGGTCCTTAAACTATCCAATACCCCCCTGGGTATGACCTCAAATTATTTCCTGACTTTTGAGGGTGTCGTTAATTACATCGGTAACATTGAATACATCAATGGCAAAAATAACGGTACCCGGAAACGTGACCAGTATGTTCATTATGAAACATGTCCGGAATGTAATGGTACCAGGTTGAAAAAGGAAGCGCTTTTTTTCAGGATCGCCGGGAAAAATATTGGTGAACTTGCTTCCATGGGCATACGGGAGCTTTATGCATTTCTTGGGGAGGCGGAGGAGAAAATGACGGAAAAGCAAAAGCTGATATCTGCCGAGGTACTCAAGGAGATCAGGTCAAGGCTTGGTTTCCTACTTGATGTTGGACTTGATTATCTGTCGCTCAACAGGGGAGCCAGAACATTGTCGGGTGGTGAAAGCCAGAGGATCAGGCTTGCAACTCAGATAGGATCAAAACTGGTGAATGTCCTCTACATATTGGATGAACCAAGTATCGGACTCCACCAAAGGGATAACAGAAGGCTTATCACTTCACTGAAACAACTGAGAGATGCAGGTAACACCGTTATCGTTGTGGAGCACGACAGGGAGATGATCCTTTCAGCCGATCATATCATTGACATGGGGCCCGGTGCAGGCCGATACGGAGGAAGTGTCGTTGCCCGCGGAACCCCAGATGAGATAAGAAATTCAGATACACTTACTGCCGGATACCTTAGCAGCCGGAAAAAGATCACCGTCCCCTCGAAACGCAGGAAGGGGAACGGCAAGTTCCTTGTACTGACCGGGGCGTCGGGTCATAATCTTAAGAATATTGATTTGGTGCTTCCGCTGGGAACCTTTATTTGCGTAACCGGCGTCTCGGGAAGCGGAAAATCATCACTCATAAACCAAACCCTTCACCCTGCACTGGCAAGAAAATTTCATAATTCGGGCAAGATCCCTCTTCCATACAGGGACATATCCGGGCTCGAGCATCTCGATAAGGTGATTGAGGTTGACCAGTCGCCGATCGGAAAAACACCGAGGTCGAATCCTGCAACATATACGGGAGTATTTACGGATATCAGAAAGCTGTTTGAACAAACAACCGAAGCCAGGATCCGTGGTTTTGGGGCAGGAAGGTTTTCATTCAATGTCAGGGGAGGAAGATGCGAAGGTTGCGAGGGTGCAGGAGTGAAAACGATTGAAATGAACTTCCTGCCCGATGTGTATGTACATTGTACCGAGTGTAACGGGAAACGCTACAACAGGGAAACCCTGGAGGTAAAATACAAGGGTAAGTCGATCAGCGATGTTCTTGATATGACGGTAAACAAGGCAGTCAGCTTTTTTTCGAATGTTCCCTCAATTTTTCATAAGATAAAAACGTTACAGGATGTGGGGCTCGGATATATAAGACTCGGACAGCAGTCCACAACGCTGTCGGGAGGCGAGGCACAAAGAGTCAAACTTGCCACGGAACTGGCAAGGCGCGATACGGGAAAAACCCTGTATATCCTTGATGAACCTACAACAGGACTGCATTTTGAAGATATCAGGGTGCTTCTTGAAGTACTTGACAAGCTCGTTGAAAGGGGAAATACAGTTATCGTCATCGAACATAATATGGATGTGATTAAAATGGCAGATTTTATTGTAGATCTCGGTAAGGAAGGAGGGAATGGAGGAGGTGAAATCGTTTTTTCAGGAACTCCTGAGATGCTTGCCGGATTCAACAGCAGCTATACCGGATTGTTTTTAAAGCCGGAACTTGAAACCTAGAATTATATATATTTGAAACCTTTATTTTAGAAAACCTTATGGAGAGACCAGCAGACCTGATAAAGGATGCCTTTGAGCAGAAAACCTGGAACGAAATCCACATTACCGATTCATGGAGAGTGTTCAAGATAATTTCAGAACTCGTGGAAGGATTTGAGAAGCTTGCCAGGATCGGTCCTTGTGTTTCCATCTTCGGATCTGCCCGCACACATCACAATGACAAATATTACAGGCTGGCAGAAGAGATTGCATTCATGCTTACCAGGAATGGTTATGGAGTGATCACCGGTGGCGGACCCGGAATCATGGAAGCAGCAAACAAGGGAGCCCGCAGGGGTAATGGAAAATCAGTCGGCATTAATATCGACCTGCCGTTTGAGCAGCGGCCCAACCAGTATATTGATTCCGATAAGCTGATAACATTCGACCACTTTTTCGTGAGAAAGGTGATGTTCATGAAATATGCCCAGGGATTCATAGTCCTGCCCGGAGGATTCGGTACCTTCGATGAATTGTTTGAAGCAATAACCCTCATTCAGACAAAAAAGATAGGCAGATTCCCGATAATCCTTGTCGGAAAGAAATACTGGACCGGCCTCATCAACTGGATAAAATCTGAAATGCTGACCGAGGAACACAATATTTCACCCGATGATATGGAACTGTTTACACTTGTGGATACAGCAGCGGAAGCAGTTGATAACATCACCAGCTTTTATTCGAGATATCTTCTCAGTCCGAATTTCTGATTACTTTTTGCGTAAGCGGGCCAGTTCAATATCACTGTCCCTGCGCTTCAGGACTTCTCTCTTATCATATTCCTTCCTGCCACGTGCGATAGCAATTTCTGCCTTCGCCAGGCCTCTTTCGTTTAGAAAGACCTTTGTAACAATAACGGTGAGACCTGATTTCTCAACTTTTCTCGCTATTTTCCTGAGTTCCCGTTTGGTCAGGAGGAGTTTGCGTTCGCGCAGGGGATCATGATTATTCAGATTTCCCCACCAGTATTCGGCAATATGCATTCCTTTAATGAACAGCTCCCCATCCCTGAATACACAATACGAATCGGTCAGTGCAGCTTTCCCCTCTCTGATCGATTTGATTTCGGTACCGGTTAGCCTGATACCTGCAATATATTTTTCAAGAAACTCATAATCATGATGAGCTTTCTTGTTCTTAATTGTAATATCGGAAAATCCACCTTTCATACCGGCGATCAGGCAAAAAAGGCAAAATAAATCCAGTCGACAAGCCTGGTAAGCAGCGAGTCAATGATTATAAGCAGGCCGGTGAATACCAATGCAACTGACAACATAAGCGGAGTTTTCATTTTTTCGGGAGGATTCAGTAATCTTTCCGTTCCCAGCCAGAAGAGATAAAGACCGTAAAGAGCAAGTATATTTATGAAGATAAAGGATTCGAAAAGTCTGCTTACTATCTGGCAGAGCATTAATGGTGCTGCAGAAAATACAATTATCATGAAAGAGGTTCCGGGATCATTCCTGATATTCAGGATTGTGGTGATTTTGTTAAATATGAATGATGTAGCATAAATTACCCCGGCATAAAGAATCAGGTATTTGATGCCGGCAAGAACGGAATAAATTCCCGATGTTCCAGGATTGGTAAAAAGCAGGGATCCGACGAAAGCTGAAACTGCCGCAAGGACAACAAGAGGCAGGAAAAAATGGTTCCTGATAAAACCGGCAGTCCTTGTTTCGGTGCCAATGATCTGCCATGCTTTTTCCGGATCAAGGATCAGGATCCTGATCCTGTTCCAAAGGAATTTTAGATCCATCGCTAATCAGGTTAATAGTGCCGCAAAATTAAGTATTTTTATGGTATGATGATTCTGAAATCTTATTGCTGCCGGGATGCTGGAGAATGAGAAGTCCTGTTATGATCTGCTCGTCGTTACTGGTCCGACGGCTTCAGGGAAGACAGCCCTGGCAGCTGAACTTGCCTTACGGCTGGACGGAGAAGTGATAAGCGCCGATTCACGGCAGGTTTACAGGAAAATGAACCTGGGCTCGGGGAAAGATTACAGCGAATATGTAGTTGAAGGTAATAAAATACCATATCACCTCATCGATGTTGCAGAACCCGGTTATAAGTACAACGTGTTTGAGTTCCAGCGGGATTTTATGGAAGCGTTCAGGAATATTTCAGGCAGGAAAAAATTACCGGTTGTTTGCGGCGGCTCAGGAATGTATCTTGACAGTATTGTCTCGGGATACAATCTTGTTGAGGTTCCGCCTGATCATAACCTGAGGTCGGCTCTGGAGGAAAAGAACATGGATGAGCTGAAAGGGATACTTGAATCATATAAAAAGCTGCACAACGTAACTGATCTTGATACCAGAAAAAGGGTTATCCGGGCAATAGAAATAGAACATTACACAGGAAATCGGAGAGGAAATGGAATAGTTTTCCCGAAATTCAGTCCGTTTATTGCAGGTATACTTTACAGCAGGGAAAAGAGAAGGGCCCGGATCTCGGAACGACTCCGCCAGCGTTTTGAATCAGGCATGGTGGATGAGGTGCGGGAGCTGCTCAGGAGCGGCCTGTCACCGGAATCGCTTATATATTATGGTTTGGAATACAAGTATATAACTTTGTATGTTACGGGCCGGCTGAATTTCGATGAAATGTTTAAGGGCCTTGAAACCGCGATCCACAGGTATGCCAAACGTCAGATGACCTGGTTCAGGGGAATGGAAAGAAAGGGAATAAAGATCCATTGGATTGATGGTGAGCTGCCAAGGGAGAAGAAGGTGGAAATGATCCTGAAGAAGTTTTCGTCCCGGCCTGAGATGTGATTTTATCTGAAACGCTGTTTCAAAGGCGGCAGGGAAAGAAATCATTTCAGCCACGCATCGAGCCATTCAAAGAATTCCCTTTGCCAAATCACTGCGTTTTGTGGTTTCAGAACCCAGTGGCATTCATCTTCAAAGAAAAGAAGCCTGGCGGGGATATCCCTGAGCCTGGCTGCCTGGAATGCTTCCAGGCTCTGTGTATATGGAATCCTGAAATCATTGGCACCGGTAATTATCATGATCGGAGTGTCCCAGTTCCTGACCAGCAGATGCGGTGAGAATTTGTAGCTTTTATGATTTTCCCAGTAGGGGCCCTCATAATCCTTGTTTGGAAACCACATTTCCTCTGTTGATCCATATTCACTGACAAAATTGAATACACCGCAGTGCGATATGAATGCCTTAAATCTCTTTTCATGGATCCCGGCGAGGTAAAATACGGAATACCCGCCATAGCTGGCTCCAACCGCTCCCATCCTGGAAGCATCGACATAGGGCTCCCTGGCCATCGCATCGGTGGCATCAAGATAATCCTGCATGTTCAGCCCTCCGTAATCACCGGAGATCTGCTCCTTCCATTCCTGACCGAAGCCTGCCACTCCCCTCCTGTTGGGCGCGTACACTATGTATCCGTTTGCAGCCATCATCTGGAAGTTCCACCTGTATGACCAGAACTGCGTAAGTGCACTCTGCGGACCACCCAGACAAAAAAGCAATGCAGGATACTTCTTTGAAGCATCAAAATCAGGAGGATAGATTACCCACATCTGAAGATCCTTTCCGTCTTTTGTCCTTATATATTTTTCAGAAACTTCCCCCATTTTAACCGACTCATAAATAGCCTTGTTGATGGAACTCAAATGCCTGACTTCACCGGTGTTAATATCGACGGTTACCAGCTCGGGCGCCATCGACATTGAATTCTGCTGGGCAACAAGAATCCCAGATTTCAGTGATACCGGGCTGAGATCGTAGTTGCCGCCGGCAACCTCAACTATTTCCCTGTCCGTGAGGTTCGTGCGGAATATTTTTAAGGTTCCGAGATGTGCACAGGAAAAGAAGAGGGTTGCATCATCCGACCAGTTTATCGCTGAAACATCAAAAGTCCAGCCTTCTGTTATCCATGCTCTTTTCCCGGTTGGTATGTCATAGACAAACAACCTGTCAAGGTCTGATTCATAACCGTCGCGCTCCATGCTCTGGTATGCTATCTTAGAACCATCGGGCGAGAAGACGGGGTTTCTGTCATATCCCATGTTCCCGGCTGAGATGTTTATTTCATTGCCGGTGGAAATGTCGTAAAGGAAAATATCTGAATTCGTACTCAGGGCATCTTCCTTTCCCCTTAATCTCTTTGTAGTGTAGGCAATATATCTTCCATCGGGGCTCCAGGTTATTTCTGCTTCGTCAAAATAGGGTGAAAGGGGGGATTCAAATTTCTGTCCTTCCATAATATCCTTTTCACCGCTTACTGATCCGTCGGTGAAGGAAGCGACGAACACATGACTGTATGAATAGTCGCTCCAGTAATTCCAGTGCCTGTACATCAGGTCATCAATTATCCGCACCTTTGCTTTGGGCAGGCCGTGTTTCTCGTTTGCGGTCTGGTCGAGCTTTACCCTTCGGGTGAACAGTATCCTGTCATTGGCGGGGGAGATACTGAAAATTTCAAAATCGGATAAGCCATCGACCTTTTTCTGACCAGAGCCGTCGCTGTTCATGGTATAGAGGTCGCCTCCCCTGATAAATGCGATCTTTTTCCCGTTGCCGAACCATTGCGGAGAACTTCCTCCTTCAGTGGTAAGCTTGAGTGTTTCGCCTCCCGTGATCGGTGTTTTATAAATATTGGTTTGCCTGGCTTCACTCTTCAGATCAATGCCGGTAACACTGTAAATCACCGTTGAACCGTCGGGTGAAAGGGCAGCTGTGCCCAGCCTCCGGAACTTCCACAGAATTTCCGGTGTCATAACACCTTTTGCTTTTTCTTCCGGACTGAGAATTATCTTCTCATCCGTGATCTGTCTTGTTGCAACAGGGGCCTTTTTGCCGCATGAAATCATAATCATGATGATGCAAGTCATCATGAGAAAAAGAGATCTTTTCATTTCGGGAATATGTGGAGTTAATTCTTCCTAAGTACCTCGGTAATTTTTGCCTTCAGTTCCTCGAACAATTCCGGATTGTCCTTTATTATCTGTTTGACAGCTTCGCGGCCCTGTCCAAGCCTTGTATCACCGTAACTGAACCATGAGCCTGATTTCTTTATAATGTCGAAATCAACTCCCAGGTCGATTATTTCTCCCAGCTGCGAGATTCCCTCACCGTAAAGAATATCAAAATCGGCTTTCTTGAAAGGCGGGGCCAGTTTGTTTTTTACGATTTTAACTCTTGTCCGGCTTCCGATAATCTCTTCCCCCTCCTTAAGCTGGTTTGTTTTCCGGATGTCGATCCTTACTGAAGCATAGAATTTAAGTGCATTACCTCCGGTTGTTGTTTCGGGATTGCCAAACATTACACCTATCTTTTCCCTCAGCTGGTTTATGAAAATACAGGAGGTATTTGTTTTGCTGATATTTGCGGTTAGTTTTCTGAGGGCCTGAGACATCAGCCTGGCCTGGAGCCCCATTTTAGAGTCTCCCATTTCTCCTTCGATCTCAGCTTTTGGAGTCAGGGCTGCAACTGAGTCTATTACAATGATGTCAAGTGCTCCTGAACGTATAAGGTTATCAGTGATTTCCAGGGCCTGTTCTCCGTTGTCGGGTTGAGAGATCAACAGATTCCCGATATCCACGCCAAGTTTTTCCGCATAATTCCTGTCGAAAGTGTGTTCTGCATCGATAATGGCAGCAATCCCTCCATTTTTCTGTGCTTCGGCAATTGCATGAATGGCCAGGGTTGTTTTACCCGAAGCTTCCGGGCCATAGATTTCAATCACGCGACCCCTGGGAAAACCGCCTATCCCGAGTGCCGCATCAAGTCCTATCGACCCCGTGGAGATGACCTGTATATTTTCAACGGCATGATCCCCCAGTTTCATGATTGTACCCTTGCCGAAATCCTTTTCTATCTTCCCGATGGTGACCTCAAGGGCCTTAAGCTTTTCTTTATTGATTTCCTTTCGTTCAGTGCTCATTGTATTGGTTTTATTGTTCGTAAAGTTTTAATATCTGCTCCGTGTGATTTTTGGTGTCAACCTTTGATATAATCTTTTCAATGATACCGCTTTCATTTATAATGAACGTGGTTCTCTGTATGCCCATGAAGGTTTTCCCGTAAAGCTTTTTCTCGCCGTAAACACCATAATCGTTAAGTATTTTCCTTGAGGTATCGGCAATCAGCGGAAATGGCAGGGAATATTTATCTGAGAAGCCCTTATGCGATTTTTCACTGTCGGCACTTACTCCTATAACCGCAAATCCCTTTTTTATCAGATCGCTGTGGTTGTCGCGGAGGTTGCATGCCTCTGCGGTACATCCCGGGGTATTGTCTTTTGGATAGAAATAGAGTATCACTTTTTTGCCTGCCAGGTCTGACAACCTGACGGTTTTGCCGTCCTGATCCGTTCCTTCGAACGAGGGCGCCTTCATTCTTTCTTTAAGTTTTGACATGTAAAGCGGATTTTGTAATTAGGGTTAAATTTACGAATTTCGTTTAAATGAAAAATATATACAATGAAAAATCTTATAATGTTAATAATCAGCATACGGGGATTTTCCCGTATTTGGTTTTAATGTATGTAAATTGTATATTTGAAGCAATATTGTATATTTTCTGTATATCATTTAACCAATTTTTAAGACAATGAAGATAAGCAAATATACGCTAAGATATATAGCTTTAGGGAAAGAGAAAAAAACTTATTTAAGATATTTTGTCACGGTCAACGGCAAAGGTGAGACATATAATATACCGTGTGATGTAATTTTATCTGCTGAACAGTTACAGCAACTGAATAACGGTACTTTGGGTGGGATGATACAAAAAGAACTCTACCGAATTAGGGATGAAAAACGCCAAACTATTGAACGTTTTGCATTAGCTAATAATACATATCCAACTGCTCAACAACTTAGAATCTGGAATAAGTTAGTATTTTCTAACTTCAAGATAGAATATTGGATTAGAAAGTATTTACAAAATCTACATATAAAGCCAAGCAGTATAAGAGTATATGCATACGCTATTAGTAAATTCAAAACCTTTTATAAAAATAATTTAGGGCATTTAAATATTGAAGAAATTATATCAAAAAATACTATTTCTATGTTTGGGGATAACCTTAAAATAATGGGAAAATTTAACGGAAAAAACAATACATTCGTACATATACACAATTATCAAAGTATCGTAATAAGATTTCTGAATTATGTTGCTGAAAATAGTAATTTACCAAAAATTGAATTCTTTTTAAGACAACCATCCCATAGCAGTAAATGGCATATTGATTATAATGATTATAATAGGCTGCTTCAACACAAACCAAAGACAAAAACAGAAACAGTTGTACTTGACATTATAAAAATTAACTCAAAAATTGGTTTACGTATTAATGAACTTTTGAATATTGAAAAAGATAATATAACTGTTGCTGATGATTGCGTTTATATAAAATTTTTGGAGCATAAAAAAAGTAAGGAAAGAACAGTTGTTGTTGTTGATGCTGAAGCAATGAATTTAATTAAAAAATATATGAACATTAATGAAACATACATATTCCCATTTCAACATCATAACTGGTTTAATACTGTTCTACGTAGCATAGCCAAAGAAGTATTTAAAAATGAAACTGTAAAAATATATAAAAACACTATTAAAGTAAATGGATACGTTGATGTGTATAAATATAAGGCAATATCAAGCCATTCTTTCAGACGTTATGCCATTGAACGTAATATTGCTGAATATGGTGTTGATGTAGCAAGAACCTTTAGCGGTCATCAAGATACACAAGTTCTATATAAACATTATGCTGACTTTATGCACAGCGAAGATTTGAAGAAAAGATTATTGAAAAAATAGGTTTTTTTGAATCAGCCACGTATTTATATATGTACTTTCTTGTTGAAAAGCCATTTGTTTTTATTGTTTAAGGTGCAGTTTTCCCCTGCACCTTTTCTTTTAATAATAATATTTTTATCTTTACCACGTTAATAATATAAAAAAATATAATTATGACACCATCAAAACTTGCTGTACTTGTCAAAGAGACATTAATGAAAAAACCCAACAAGGGTGTACAATTTAAATCATTTGCTAACGCAATGGGTGATGATTACATTGATTTTGTTAAATACAGTAACAAAGCAGTTGAAGCTGTAAAAGCAAAGCGTATTGCTATACTTGAAGCGGAAATTGAGAAAATTAAGAAAATGTGAATTTGTGACTAATTTAAAATTAAATAAAAAAGAAAGGTGAGTTGATGCTCACCTTTTCTTATAATATATTTTCAATATATTCTATTGCTGATTCAAGGTCAGATAAAGCACATTCCAAGTCATTAATAGCATTTTCTGAATTTTGATAATTTTCAGATGCAGCTAAATTTTCTGGCATATTATCAAAGCATTCCTGTTCTTCCTCAAGCAATGCCTGTATATCATCTCTAACAGCATTTAATGCGTCAAGACAAGTTGCAATTTCTTTACGTCTAATATTATTCATATTTATAATGTTTTTAAAATTTAAAACAAATATATTAATATAAATTATTATTAATACGATTATTTATTATATTTTGATAATTGAATAAAAAAGAAAGGTGAGCATTAACTCACCTTTGACTAAATTTTATATTTTTTCTTGAAGTTTCGAAACGCAAAATCCAGTGTTAATTTTACTAAATAACCTATAATACCACCAACAACACCAATGATTATTGTTGATATAATTGCTTCCCAAGTGGGTAAATAATGAAATGTTTTTGCTTGTGATATAGCACCAACAGTACCACCAATAGGTGGAAACGTGTCACTTAATTTACATATGATAAAACAATATATCTTTTCCATTCTCATTTTAATTTTTCAATAATGACGGTAAAATAGTATATGTTCCTTCAGCTATTGCATATTGTTTTGATTGATATTTGACAACAACATTGTACCAATAAACATATTCTTCAACATTATTTTTTGATGCCGATATTTCAAATATAGTTGTACCTTGCGATGTCGTGCCAGTATGACCAGATATAATATAATTACCACCATTTTCTTTATCGGTAACATATAGTTTTATGTCAGTTGCACCAGATAATTGAGATGGTAAAGTAACAGTAATAGTTTTATTGGTATTTTTATATGCTGTTAAATTATCCATATTATTTTATTATAAATACAATTTTTTTTAAGTTATTTTTCCAGAAAGAACATCATTATTTACTTTACCTTTAAAATTTTCTGCTGATAGTTCTGCAATTAATTCTTGTTCATTAGTTTCGCCAATAAGATTATCTTGATAATAAACTGGTAATGGTGTGGTATTTAACCATATTTTATTATTATTTAATGCATCTGACATTAATTTACCATATGCATAATATTGTTTTTGTGTTACATAACCATTTTTTGATATAGTTAATTCGAAATTTTCATAATATGTATTTAAATTATTATATACGTGTGTTTGTTCAATAACATCTATTACAACATATCCGTTTTCATCACTTGTTAAATTATATGATTGATTTTTATCATCTTTTATATTTATACTTGCTCCAACAATAGGAATATTATTTGTATCTACTATTTGAGTAGTAAATTTTCTCATAAAATAAAATGATGTTTGTTCTAAATTTGCTAAAGTACCAGCATATGTTATTACTTTTCTATTATTTGCTCTTGATGTGTCAACATTTTCATAATAACATTGGCGTTCATCTGCTGAATACGAATAAACCATAATATCGTAACTTCTATATCTTATATAAATATTCTGTAATGTACGTGGCTGTACACCTATATTATCATAATAATATACCAGATATAAATAAAAATCATAAATATTTGAATTTTTAAGGTATCCATTTGGAGAAGTCCAAGTTAATTTGGAATTATATAAATTATATTCTTCTAAATAAAACGTGGAATAAGAAAAATTTAAATCCATATAAAATGAATTTGTTGTACCCACAATTGGTTTTGGTATTCCATCTACTGCACAATCAGAAAATACAACACTATTTGATACATTATATTTCATTATTGCTCTTTGTCGTCCCTTATTTGATATACCTACGCCATATGATAATGTCATTGCTTCCCATTGGAAAGTACAACATTCTTGAATAATAGTATAACTTGTAAGTGTTAATACATTCGGTGTTGTAATTTTTACGTGAGCAGTTAACTTTATCAAATTATTAGTTATTATATTATATTCATCTATTTCATATTCCTTTATTAAATTATTTATTGTTGCTATGCTTGTTGTACCTTCATCAATAATAATTGATGGTTTTCCAATATTTCTTGTAAGATTATTATATTGTGGATATGGGAATATATAGCCAGTCCACGTACAATATGTCGGTGATGCAGTTACAAGATAAGGTGCGGTAATATTAAACGGATTGGTGTTGTAAGCAGACACGTACGGTCCGTGGCTCATCTTATTTATTGCTCCAACAAAAACACCTTCACTATTAAATGGGTTTGTCGTGTCACACCACATTTGAATTGTTTGTGCACGATTAGGAAAAATTTTACATATCCAACTACCAGTTTCATCACCAACAAATGCTTTATTAATTCTGAAAGTATGAGCACCAAGCCAAGTTATTGTATACGTGCCTGAATAATTTGAACTGGTTATTATAATTTTGTTACCAGTTGTTAAACAATGTAAATGTGATGTAACGATAGTTGTTCCATCGCCACCATCACTAAAACTTTCAATTTCACCAGATGTCTGCCACGTAACAGATACTGACTTATGTGTACTTGTGGTTGTGAAAGTTGATACATCAGACATAGGACTGTGCGACATATGATATACCCAAGTTGTATTTGATAAATCTTTAAAAAAACCAAAGTAATAATATGTTGTATTTGGAAGCAAAGTCCCGCCTTCTGTTAAAGTTACAGTAAGTTCAGGTTTCTTCCATCTATATACTATATTTGCCATAATTATCTAATTTATTATCCTGATGTTTCTGCTGTTAATGTTGCCATTATAATATATAATTTATATTTATTTTTTATTTACATTGAAGGTACACAAGTTTGTGAAAGTTGATATGATGGACTTCCAACACAGTAATTACCACCAGAAGTACTACTAACTGAACTTAAACATATACTGGAACGAATTGGACTTAATGTATCATCTGAAGCGTGCCTTACCGCACAAGTCACTATACATATATTATCATTATAATTAACTTGAAAATTCCAGCTACCACTACAATTTTCTGTAACACAACTTATTACTGTGCAAGTACATTTAACGCTTCCATTGCAATAAACACTTGCTATCATTGTGCCATTTATCATACTTGTACCGCCTCTGGACAGACACCAGCAGAAAGTGGGACAATAATATTCGCCACTTGACATTGCTGGCACAGAATAAACACAAGCACGTGTACATTCAGTTAATGCGTCATTATTAGGACAAGTACTGCTTATATCACTAAATTGGATACTTTTGTAAGATATTCCAAGTGAAAGTGCTTTGCCATTTAACATTATTACTTTATTATTTATTGCTAATATTCCCATATAATTTATATTTGTTTTACGTCACTGGTACACAAGTTTGTGAAAGTTGATATGATGGAGACCCTACACAAAAACTACCAGAAGTACTTATTAATGAACTTAAACAGATACTTGCACGTACTGGCAATGCTGTTGTATCTGTGAGGTGTCTTACCGCACAAGTAAGTACACAAACAGTATCATTATATTTAACTAAAAAACTCCAAGTACCACTGCAATTTACAGCAGCACCGCAAATAACACAACAAGTACATTTAATACTTCCATTGCAGCATATTCTTGCTACCATTGTGCCATTTCTTGTAGTTGTACCACCTCTGGATAAACACCAGCAGAAAGTGGGACAGTAGCAATCACCACTTGACATTGCTGTTGAGTAAGCGAGATAGGAACAAGTACATTCAATTAATTCGTCATTATTAGGACAAGTTGAAGCAATATTTGAAAAAGAAACAGATTTATATACAACTGCACCATAACCATAAAAATCACTCATTTTATAAGGTGCTGTAAAACCAGCAGCAGCACCAAGTGCAGTCAAACATTTTGGTGGCGTGTTGTTTCCAGTCACGGCACAACTAATACTACTACAAGTTTGTAATGTATTATCAAGTATTGCTATATTTCCACTTGCTGGCATTGCCATAATTAAACCCTTTCATTTATTCTGTCTTCCAATTTATAAATACATTTTTGCTGTTCTTTAACCGCTTCAATAAGTATTGCTGTTATCTTGCTATATTCTATTCCATAGTAACCATCATTTTCTTTAACAACCATTGGTAATACTTGTATAACATCTTGTGCAATCATACCTATATTACACTCATTCGTGTTATTTAACTTGTAATACACACCTTTTAATTGCAAGACCGTTGATAATGCATTATATATTGGTGTTACATCTGTTTTTAATCGTTTATCACTACTTGCAATAAAATCTGTTGAATATGCACAACCTATTATGCATAAACCAGTTGATGTCGTGCACGCTTTTACATTTGAAGCATTATATAAATTACAGTGGCAATGTGTTGCAGCAGCAAAACAAGCTGGTACACAAGAACATAATGCCAATGCATTACCAACTGTCATTGTTGTGGCTGCAAGACTTACTATTGCAGTACCATTATAACATAATATTTCATTACAAGTTAATGACAGTGTTGTTGTTGAAGTATTACACCAAGTAGTTCCATTATGCTGTATTATTTGACCATTTGAAGGTGAACTTATAACAACATCAGTTAATGCATCCAAACAAGTTGCACCACCGCCACCGCCAGCATAACTAACTAAAGTACTACCGTTGTAACAAACTGGACAATTTGCGGTCAACGATAAACCTACTGTTGAAGTATTACACCAACAAGTACCGTTGTATTGTAATATATGATTAGTCAGTGGTGTGGTAATATTAACATCAGATAAATTATTTAGTGTATGTGTATGACTGCCACAAGCAACTTGTGTTGACGTTGCGCCAAAATCAACTTTAATTGTATTACCAGTAATGATTATTCCTGTCCCGCCAGTAAATGTTGTTCCGCCACCACCAGAAAAACCACCACCAGATGAACTAATTGAAGCTGTTTGACCACCAATTTGACCGTCTCTTCTGACTGGTAATAATTTATGTTCTTTTACTGCTATTGCCATTATTATATTATATTATATTATCTCTTGTATTAGTTAATTCTATCATTTCAACATCCATCGCTTCATTTACATCATTATATTTTCCGCTAACTATATAAAATGCTTTACCACTTAAATATTTATTATCTTTAATTAATTTTAAATCAATATTCATTATATATGATTTAACGTCCAAAGTTCCAGTTAATTTAAATCTTTGTTGTTTGTATTGGGAACATAAATTCTGTAAAATTAATTGATGTGTGGGATACATAGTTCCGCCCGTACCACTTGTTGACCGTACTAATCCACTAATATTTGAACCAGAGACAACTTGCTGCATAGTTTTAAACGCACCACGACTACAACCATATGTACCAGTTCCAGAAGTTATTTTATGTTCGAGCTTTTTGTCGGTTATTTGTATTTGTTTTGATGAATAACAGCTAATTCCTTCATTACCTATTTTATCACCAGTATTTAAATTTATTATTTCAATTTCAACATCTTTTATAATTAAGTTTTTAACTTTTGCTGCAACACCCAACGGATATACATAATAATAGCCTTGACTATTTTTATTTCTAAAATCATCCATTATAGTTATTTCAACATTACCACTTATTAAATTTTCTTCTGTTGACTGACGCAAAGGAACAAGAAGTTCTGCTTCATTCCATTTGTCATTTACGTGAGATGAACCCAGATAATAATAAAAATTATATGGTTTTTCAACAACGTCTAAATATATATAAGTTGATGTTGCTTTCCACGAATTGCCACCGTAATAATACTGATTTCCTACCTTTACTTGTACTGGCATTTTTACCATATGTACATCAGTTTCAGTTTCTTCATTATATATATTTTCTGAAGAATGAGTATTGACAAATACTTTCATTTTTAATAATAAGGCTATGTTACCATCTTGTGTAATATTGCTCTGTGGAAAATTATAACGATAATATCCCGTTGCACCAGCAGCATCATTACCAACGAATATACCATATTCTGGTGCATCATTTATTTCTTTTTTTATAGCATAACCATTATATTTATTATGGTAATTTATCCATCCTTTATAACTTATACTTGTATTAGTATAATATCCAGTTTTGTTGCTAAATGTTCCAGTTGTCAGCCAATTACTGCTTTCACCAAAAGTATATTTGCTGTTTTCAAAATTGTAAGGGTCATAGTTAACGGTTATTTCATCTTTGCTTGATATTATATCAAGGTTACTGCCAGTATTATACCAAGAAAGAGTATTACCACTTATATCAATATATTCACCTACATTACTTTGTGTTTCGCCATAACCAATTACTGGTGTTAAATTGTAATGTTTGCCTTTTGACGGAGTATGTAAATTTATAGGGTCAATAAAATATATTGAAGTTCCTTTAAATTTAACAACAAGACCCAAACCGCCAGCAATACTATCTAAAACTTTTCTACAACTGAAACAATTACCATTTTCGTCAATGAAATTTTCTTGTGCTAACTCAAGATAAAAAAAGAAATTTGTTGTATAATCTGCTATTCTTAAATCATTTGATGTATATATATCGGTAAATTTTATTGCTAATTTATCAAATATGTTTGTTAATATATATGTTATTGCTGTTGTACCAGTATAATATGAATTATTATTAGTATTAAAATATGGTATTTTATCCAATGCTGCCATTCCATTATTACAGTATATAGTAATTAATGTTGTATTTGCTGCACTATAATCTTCACTATATATATCTGCATCTACAAAACCTTGCCAGAATAGGTTTGTACCACTATTACCATTATATATTTTTACCATAAATTCTTGATGATTTTCAGTAAATAAATCAAGCAGTGTTAATGGTGTTGCGTAAAAAGTAATAACAGCACCTTCACCAACAGTTGGTTTATAAATATTATCAACATTACCATCAAAAGATATTTCTAAAGGATTATCAGACGGTACAAGTGACGTTATTGCACCTATATAACCGTCCTTTAGAATATCAATAGTTCTTTTATTTCTGTTAATAGTCTCATACTCAATTCGATATTTAACACCATATGCCATTATCTATAACTGTTTATTTTTCTGTTTTGATTATTTAATACACCAACCAATTCCGTACCCTGAATTTTAAACGTTACTTCACCACCACCATAACCACCACCAATTAATTTTTGTAATTTATCCAGTGGTGCAATTACTTCGGGATTGCTTTTGGCAGAAGGGTACTCACCAACCATTGCAAGAGTGGGTGCACTGACAATACCGCCTGAAGCAAATTGTGGAACTTTTGACTGCCACAGTGCGAGCAATGCACTAACACCAATAGCACCAGTAATTAAACCTATTATACCTTTCTTAGCCTCACCAGCCAGCATTCCAGCAATAGCTTCAGCTAAGAGAGCATTTAAAACTTGTTTAATCCCTTGAAGTACTGTTGTTATCAAATTCTTAAAACCACCTTCAGTACCACTTAAAAATTCACCAAACGCATCTGTCAAACTCACTACTGCAGATGGAAGCATATTACCTATAATAATCTCTAAATCAGTTAAAGGTTTTTTTATCTCTTCTGCAGTATTTTTCATTTCAACAAGTTTAGTATTATCAATATTTGATACTGCAAAAGACACATTTTTAAGAAGATTACCAGTATCCGCAATAGGTATTGGTAATTCTCTGGTAATTTCAACTTGTTTTTTAAGTAAATTATTTATCTCATTTTCCTTTCTTATATATGATAAAATTATTTCATTATACTCTCGTTGTATATCTAATATTCTATTTTTTAATTCCACTTCTTTATCAATGTCCTTAGTACCGCTTTTACTCATTTCATTTTGACTTTTCACTATGTCATACTCTTCTTGAGCAATACGGAGTTTTTCCTTCATTAAGGATAATTCGGATGCTTTAACCTCTTGAAGTGCTTTATAACGTTCATTAGCATCATTTTCTTTATTATAAATCTTTAAGTCCAGTTCGCTTATTCTCAATTTCAATTTAGCTTCTTGTTCAGTTAATGCTCTTTTATCCAGTAAAAGTTTATTTTCTCTTTCAGCATAACCTGCCATTTCATTTGCATCTTCTTTAATTTCTTCTAAAAGACCACCAGCAAATGCTTCTTTTAGTTTCATTCCCGCCTCCTTAAACCTTCCTTCAAAAACTAATGATATAGCTTCACCAAGTAACTGTACACGCACCAGCAATGCGTTAAAAGCACCTTTAATATAACCAAGCACTTTATGCAATTTCATTGAACCTTCTTCAGTACCTTTAAGATATGTTGTTAATGCCGCAAATGCAGTTCCAAGTGCCACCACTATTGCACCTATACCGCTTGTTATTAATGCTATTTTTACTCCATTAATGGCTGGTATCATCGCTTTAAATGCACTTACACCACCAGTTATTACTTTTGGTATTCCTCCTAATTGGTCGGATACGCCATCAATAATACCACCCATTGGCTTTAAAGCATCAGTCATTGTTTTTCCTGCAGATTTAACACCATCACCAAGTGCTTTAGCTGATTTTTTAGCTTTATCTATACCTTTTTCATAACCTGCTGCAGCCAGTGTGAGAGTTGTCAATAATGTGAACTTACCCATATAAATCTTTTATTATAAATACAAAAAAAGATGTAATTAATTACATCCTATTTTTGTTTAGCTAACCAGTCCAACATTTCTTGTTCTCTTTTCAGTCTTTCTTCTTTAGTTATTATTTCCTTTTCTTCTTCTATTTCCCACGTGAACGATAATAAATCTTTAGGTGATTTTATCTTATCACTATTGGTGGCAGCTATAACATAAGCTATATACCTTGTCTGTTCCCAACCATTTTTATAATTTTCATTATATCCCTGTATAATTGCATCACATTCTGCACTACACATTTCATCTAAAAAGTATTTTGGTGAGATATGACAAGCACCAACAACAATTGAATATATATCAATAATTTTTACTGATTTTTCTGCTTTTTTTTTGTCGGACTTTTTTCAACTTTTTTTGCCTCACCAAGCAAATAATTGTTAAAAACTTCCACATTATCAGGATATTCGTCTATGACATCAATAAATTCATCAAAAGAATATTGAAAAATTTCACGATTATTTGCTTTAAGAATGCAATAAAAAAGTAACATTAAATCATTTACGCTGTCTTTTAATTCGTCTATATTTCTGCCACTCATTTCTTCGAATAGCATAAGGCTACGGTAACTTTTTTTTACTATATATTCCTTGTCTTTAATTTTAATTATTATACTATCTAACATATTATTTGATTTTATTATAAATACTCAAAAAATTTAAAAAAATCACACAAAAAAAGCAGGTTTTCACCTGCTTCTTTCGATAGTAAAAAAATAATTAAGTAATTGACAATTTTCCATTCCCTTCAAACGTAACAGAATAAGTTGCCGTTTCATCGTCGTTTGCAGTCATATCCATTGATGTAATTAATGCACTGCCGCTAAAATATTTCTTCAATGTGTTTAAAGACCACGAAGGAGAAGTGCCACAACGTGTACCAAATGCTAAATTTACTGGATTTTTTGCCATCATACAACTGTATAAATCTTCTACCGAGTGTGTTGTACCAGTTGCACCAAATGATGATAATCCGTCTGTGCTTGCATTCCAATCGAATTTACCTGCTGCTTTTTCAGTCCAATCACCACTATCTTTTGAAGAAATATCTCTTGTCTTCATTGATACATTTAATTTTGCCGATGTCGAGAATGCTATTGGGGTTTTGGTCACACCCGTACCGACAAACACCATTAAGTCACCACCATAACTTAAATATTGTTGATTAACTCCCATTGTATTATATTTTTATTTTTAATATTATTTTTTTCTTTATTTATTATAAATACAAGGTTTTTAATATTCCTTATATTGATTTAACTTCGAATGTGAGTTTTTGAATAAAAGCGTTTTCAGCATAAGTTTCTTGTACTGATATTAATCGTGTATTATATACGTGTATGGTACTATTTTCGCCACTATACATATTTAAAATGTTAAATACACCTTCTGCAATATTTATTGTTTGCGAATAATCTTCAGACAATACGGTAATATCAACAACAGTTGTTGCAATTGCCTGTCCATCCCTACTATATTCATAATTACCATTACGTTCATAGACAATGCAAGGGAGTTGTGTATTTTCTGGTATTATTAACGGATACACTTTCTTTCCAACGATTGTATATATCGTTGTTCCTGTTGCTGTTAATAAATTATATATTACTTTTCCAATTCCTATCATTTTATAATATTTTATAATTAATTATAATTTTTATGTGCTTCTTTATGGTGTTTACTGCATAATCCTTCTAAATTATTCCAATCATATCCTAATGTTCGTTTTTCAAGTAATGTATTTACTGTACTAATTGGTATTATGTGATGTACTTCCACAGCACTATTAAATTTATTTTCTTTTATACATCTTTTACATAAGGGATTTTCTATTAAAAATTGCAGTCTTAATTCTCTCCATTTTCTTGTATTATATACTGCCTTATGATTGAGATTATCCCTTTTGCTTGTTTCTTTTTCCTTTTTATATTTCTTTTTATTTAAAAATATAGTCGGCATTATTTCTTATTATATTTTGCAACTGTTTTTTCTAATGATTGAACTATAGCTTCACTTACTATTTTTTTCGCTTGTTCTTTTCGACTATTTACAGCATCAAAGAAAAAATTAGTAGCAATTATTTTACCCGTGTAATGACCACCACTATTATCTTTTCTTTTTCGCCAAGTACTACGTTTTACACCTCTTTTATAATATCTGTCATCCGTGCCCCATTCTATCCATTTATATTTATAGTTTTTTACTCCAACTTTTAATCCAAAGGTTGAACGCATTGGTTCTGTCGTAAAAGATTTATTAAAATTACTATAATTAGTTAAACTCTTGTTTTTCTGTCTTCCTTTAAAATTAGATTTTGCTTGTTGAAGGATTATCTTGCTGGCATTGCGCATTCCACTTAATACAATACGGTTCTGCACTGAAGGAATTAATTCTGTAAATAATTTTCTTAGTTCAGCATCGTTGATAATTTCTATGTCAATATAATCTTCCGCATTAGGACGTTTTGCCATTACTCGTTAATTAATTCTGTTGTTATTATTAAGCCTTCCTTATAGTTAATTTCTTGTATGAAATTAATACGATATTTCTTATCATTCCAAACAATTATCATATCTTCAGTAATTGCACGATAATGTGTAATAAATTGGACGTTTGTAAAACTAAATATTTCGTTTCTATCCACACCTTTACTACCACTAATATATTTTACTTCTGCTTTTAATTTAAAAACAGTTTTATATGTTATTGTTTCAGCACCAAAAGCATCACGAACGCTTATCGCTTGCTTAACATATATCTTATGTCGCATATTATTTATATTCATTTTATCCTACTATAAAATCTCTGTAAGGGTCAAGTAAAAATCTATAACTATATGGTACTTCCGCACCTTGTGCAAATGATACCATATTTCTATTTAAATAAAAATGTGCTGCTAACATTATAACTGCCTGTACAAAACCAGTAGGTAATGTATTTCCAGTAAATCCCGATAATGATGTATTTACATCATATTTTAAATATTCGCAAGATGATGCATATGCAACATCTAAATAATGCTGTAATATTGCATTATCATCATTATATTCCTGCTCAATATTTAATTGCCTTTTAAGTTGATTTATATGTAAATTCATATCTAAATGTTTATTATAAATACAAGGAAAATAATAAAAAAGCCATCACATATACTGATGGCTTTTTAAAAAATAACTTATGATAAAAAAGACTAACTTAAATTACCATATGCAAATGATGCAGCACGTCTTTTTACAACGTCCCAATATGAGTTTACAACAAGTCTAACAGCACCTTTACCAGCTTGTGTATAAGGGTCAACTGTAATGTCAATAGCACCCCAAGAACCAATTAATAAGTCAGCAAAATTACCGAATACAATTCTATTAGCTGCTACAGCACTTGACACATATAATGGATAACCATTAACTTGTGTTCCTTCACTTGCAATAAAAATTCCACTACCACTATCTTTTGCAGTAGTCTTCATTTTTCCCATTAATGCAGGTGTGGCAACGTATGCAAGTTTGCCAAATAGTGCATTAGACGTATTTACTGCTGTTTCGAGAGCAACAATTTTAGTCCAATCAGTACTACCAGTTGATGTATTTGTTACACCATAAAATATACCAGCAGGTTGAGTTGTTGAACCACTTGCACTACCGAAGATTGTACTTTCAAGTTTTGCAAGAATACTTTCATTTAAGTCATTCATTAAAAGTTCTTCTGCACCAGCACCGTCTTGTGCCAAAAGCATTTTTGATACATCAATGTATGTGGTTAACCTTTTCGGCGACATTGTGACTTCAGAGAATGCGCCAGCACCATCACCAGCATCAGCATTTTCACCTTTCCATAATGAAGAAGTACCAGCATATACGGGAATTGATACGTCACCTTTTAGTCCAGTTAAGAGATTTGCACCAGCCTTAACTGCAACAAGGTTTTCACGAAGCGCACCAAGTAAACCCATTTTATCTTCAGCAACTATATATTCACCTTGACTATCAGTTGTTGCATTGATAATTGCACGATATTCTGTGGGCAATATTATCTGACCCCTGTATGATATACCAGCATTTGACATTTCTTTCTTTCCTGCCTCAAGAACACTAAGCGTAGCATCAGATGCACCACGTCCTTCAACATAATCTCTAATGCTTTTTATAAGAGAAAATCTATTTTCCATTTTATTATTTCTTTTATTTATAATATTAATATTATTTTTTTCGTTATTTTTTTCTTCTATTTGTTGGTCAAGTTCAACAAGTTCTTTCTTCACATTTTCAAAAGCAGTATTTTCAATATTTGACATTTTTCTTTCTTCTGCTTTTGCTGTATTGAAAATATCTTCAAGTTCTTGAAGTTTATTTTTTCTTACTTCTATAAGTTGACTATAGTCCATATATACTTTTTTATAAATACAATTATTTTTTAAATGTTTGTATAATATTTTCATATGATTTGAAATAATCATCTAATTCCTGCTTTTTCTTTTCCTCTACTTTCTCCACTTTTTCTTTTTCTTTTCTCTCTGCTTCTGCTTTTTCTGCTTCCAATTTCTTCAATTCTTCAATTTTGTCAACATTACGCTTACCAACAGTGGTTGCTTCGTAGGCAGGACGAAACACAGGACTAACATCAAATAATTCATCAAATTGTGTTATTGTACGTTTATACATACCATTACCTATATTCTCCCAAGTTTCACCGTCTTCACGTACTGTAAATGCAAAAGATGAACTGAATATATCACCTCTTTCAATTAATTCTGCTAACTCTTGATGTAATGCTGACTTACCAATTTTCCACCAGTAACGCAATCCTTTATCATCTACTTCTAAATGCAAAGAACCTTTACCATAACGTGACCTTGCAAATACCCCTTTATTTTCATTATGATTGAGTACAGCAAGAACATCACTTTTTTCTAATACACCATTCATTGCAGATGGTAATATTTCTTCCACAAAACCGCCCAAGTCACGTGAAAGAGTATTAAATAAAAGTGCATAACCTTCAACAATACCTTTATCACCGTCTGCACGTAATTCTATTTCGTAATTTCTTACTTCTTTTTCCATATTATTTTAAATTATTATCTAACTTATTTTCTGCAATTAATGCGTCTGTTGGCTGAAGGTTCGTTTGAATAAACGCACGATTACCACCATTTACAGGGAATGTTGAATTAAGTTTTTCTCTTATTTCATTTGTTGTATAACCACCAACAGAATGTAATTTTACCATAACATCTGCACGTGTTGTTGCGTCTAATCTTACTAAGTTTTCCGTATCGAATTTCAAATCACTTACATCCCATTCTGACGGAAGATATAGTTTTCTAAAAAATTCATTTTCGAACTTTTCTATTATTGGAAGTAAACAGTTATTTAAATAATCCAACCCTTGCTGTTCTGCTGTTGAAAATTTACCACTTTCCGAAAATGCTAATGAAGGCGGAACATTGAAAAATCTGCATATATCAACAACGTTGAATTGCTTGCTTTCAATTAACTGACTGTCTTTCGGACTTATTGTAATCGGCTGATATTCCAACCCACTATCCAGTACTACGATTGCACCTGATTGCCCGCCCAAATCACTATTAAGTGCATTTATAAAATCTTTTTTGGCTTTTAATGCTTTTTCTTTGCCGATGTTAACACCTGCAAGTGGGCGCAGAATGCCAGCCAAATTTGCTCCACTTTTGAAAAAATTACGGCTATGCTCATCTGTATTATATGCAATTTCTAATGTTAATGCAGCATATGATAATGTACTAATTCCGTTAAGTCCGTCTGTGCTGTAATTAAGGATAATTATTAACTGTGACTTGTCGAATGCTTTTTTATTTATTTTATCGAAGTAAATTACATCATTATTTTTAATTTCCGTTTCTATATTATCGGCATTAAGCAAAGTCAGTCCAACAACACTACCATTTTTTGCCCTGTCAATATATATATATGCAGCACCCTTTAAAAGCATTGACGTTACAACTAATTTCATAAAAATGAATTTTCCCATATAAGGATTAGGCTGGACGTTTAACAAATTATATAATGTGCTATCATAATTAATATATTTCCAGTTATCTTTATATGTATACGGATAAAACGGAAGCGATGCAATACTGTCAGATATTAAATTTACACACCTGTATACTGTACTTAATTTCATTGCTTTGCTCTGTGTGTATTGTGAAAAGGTGTTGAAGGATACTGTGCCAAAAATAGGATTTGTCCATTCTTCATACTCACGCTTTTCTTCTTTTTTATTCGAAAAAAATCTACTAAAAATATTAGCCATATAACCTATTTTTTTATAAATACAAGAAATTGTAATTTTTAATACACGTTAAATACATAACGTGGACTTTCTAAATATAAACCCAGAACATTACACATACTTGCCACACCATCAATTTTTTTACTTTTACTGCTCTTGTCAAGTGATAAATTACCCATATGATTCTGCTTTATTATTACATTCATAAACATCCATTTGGTAATGCTATTCCTTTGTATTATAACATTACCAGTCATTATAAGTCTTTGTAATTCCTTTATAGGCTTATTTAGTGAACCTGCAGTCTGGCTGTACGACTGTGAAAATAATCCTGCTTCTGTGGCATTTATAATAAATTGTGTTGAATTCCATTTATCGTAACCTATACATTGTATTGGATGCGCTTTATTTACTTCCAGTAAATCTGAGAGTATTTTATCATAATCACATACATTTCCAAACGTAATATGTATTTCACCACGTGCTGCAGCTTCTCTAAATAAATCCTTATTTATATTGGAATTTATTGATTCTTCAGGAATATAAAAATCATTAAAAAAATATAACTTATTATCCAATTGTATCATCTTCGTGACACTGGTGATATCACTCACACTGCTCAAGTCAATACCGACCCAACAATCAAAATCACTAAATAAATCATCATCCATTGTTATTTTTTCCATACTATTTACAATATATTTTTCAGGTATCCAGACTTCTTCTGTATTTGCCTTTGTCCACACATTGAAATGTTTTACCAGTACACCATTACGTTCAGCTTCGTTCTGCACTGCTTTATTTACTTCATCTGCAAGAAAATCTGGATTAACAGATATTGTAATGTTTGGGTTCGCTTTTATCCAATTTTTTTCATCCTCATAATTATCATTTTCATCAATTGTATATATTATACTGAATTGACTATTATCTTCAATAATATTATGCAGTACGTCTATGGTGTAACTTCGTAGTTTATAACAAAAACTTTCAGTATTAAATCCTGCAGTAGTAATGACAATAAACATTGGCATTTCACGTGCACCCATTGATGATTTTATAACATTATACATCTTATTATCGGGTGCTTCGTGAAGTTCGTCAATTATGGCAAATGATGCCGACAGACCATCTAATTTAGACGCTTCTGCAGCAGTAACAATGAGTTCGTTGGTCTTAAATTTTATCGAATTGTAATACTGCTTTAAATACTTTTCTTTTTTATCGAGCATAGCAGCATATTGTTTGACTTTTTTAAAGTCTACATTTTTAGCTTGTTCTCGACTATTAGCACTTATAATTACTTGTGCATCAGCATCAAATATTAAATGATATAATGCCAACGCTGTAACAAGCTGTGACTTACCGTTTTTCCTTGCGAGTTCAATATATGCATATTTGTACTTCCTCATATTACCATCTTTTCTATATAAGCCATATAAATTGGCAACAATAAACGTTTGCCAGTCTTCGAGTATAAAATGTTTTTTCTGATTTGTTTCGGTTAAACATAAGGTGTTGATGAATTTGACAACACTATCAACAGCACCGTCATTAAAATAATATCTTTCATCGTTTAAATCATTAATAAAACGCTTTGCTGCAAGTCTGACATATTGACAAGCAGGTATTACATTATAAATTATTTCATTGGCATATAATATTGCAATTTGTTTATTCGACATTTCTTTTTTCACTATCCTTATTTACAACAGCATAATTTACTGGCATTTGGTGTTGCATATTGCCTATGCTCTTTATCGTCTTAATGAATTCATCTTCTTCTTGTTCTGTTTCTATTAATTTAATATTAAATTTTTTTACACTTTCTATTTGTTTTAATATTTGGTTATTAAGCTGATACATTAAATACTTATTTACCTTTTCACCTTTTAAAAAATCATCTATTAAAGAGTTGTATAATATAATATTATCGATAATTAATTCTATTGTTGAATCATCAGCATTGTATTGCTGCAACATTTTTTTCACTTTTAATTGTCTAATCTTTTTCATAAATTTTTATAATTATTTATAAAATACCCCCCCAAAATTCAACTTGCGTTAAAAGAGGCTGGGTGGGGGGGATATACCGACATCTTTATTTTTTCAAGACCCCATACCCCTTTCATAAAAATTATTTTTTTTCTTTTCAGTTAATAAACATATTATCATCATTAAAATATCTCTGGAAAATACCAGCGTATTAATTTAAATACGTTATTAATTACAAATGTTGACACCTCATTCATTATAAAAAATGGAATTGTCAATGTTAATATTAAAAATGTTATCATAAGTTTCATAATTAAAGGGGTTATTAATAATTGTTATTTTTTCTGGCTTTCAAGTATGTCTAATCTATTTTCTATTTTTTCGATTAGTAAATGCACATAGTTTCTCAATTCTTCACGTTCTTTAACGAGTTTGAACTGTAATTCATAATCCTTTGCTTTTGAAGGAATAGGTTTTTTTAAATTCTTTTTCATTGCCTTAAATTTTAATTACTAATTATTTTTTTATTAAATAATTTGCTTCTTATTTTGCATCTTGACATCAGACTTCTATACGTGCTGATGTTGATGTTCATTTTTTCCATCACGTACACGTCAAAACCAGCCACGTCAAAATCGTTTTCTAAAATATATTCCCGCATTAGAGACAAGAAAATTGTATTGGTCTTGTTAATTACTCGTTGACGTGCTATCTTCCTGTCTATTACATCAATTATCATAATTCTTAAATCTTTCTTTTCTACCTCATAATCAGCATTATTGGTGACTGTATCTGTTATTTCATAATTATTAATATTAATATTATGATAGTATTTATTTTTCTTTGGAAGTAACATATATGTTATTATATATCTTTTAGTACTTATCCACAAGTACTGAAGTACACCTTTTAATTTCTTTTCATTGAGTTTAGGCAGCAAATATGTTGTCTGAAAAATTAAACAGTTCTGCACGTTATCATCATCTACTGTAACACCCATTTGATGAAGTGCTTTTTTTGTTAATGTGATTAAAGGTTGTATTAAGCCTTTTACACATTCATTTCTTGTATGTGCTGAAGTGCTTGAAGTATAACTCCAGTAATACTTTACAATTAATTGCTGATGTTCTTCTGTCCAGTACATATTAAAAAACTACTATTTTATCCGCATATTCGATTTTATTTGCTGCAAGACTGCACATATGTTTTTGTACTTTATAGCTTTCTCCAAGTGTTGTTGAAGGTATTCCCATTGTTCTGAATGAATAAAATACCTCTGATGATAATACTTTAAATCTGCTGTTTATATCAAAACTAATATAACCATCTGGAAAATAGACAAAATACCTTATTTCAATTGAAGGGTCTTCTTCAAGTACTTTCTTGAAGTATTCTATTTTTGATTTTTCTATCCAAGTCTTTCCCGAATACTCGTGTATGGAATATTTTTCACTTCGTTCTTTTATCTCGAACTTGTATTTGGTGTATGTATTACCTGTCACATCTAAATCATATTGACAATACAGGTCAGTTTCTTTTACTGCTAAAAACCATTTCTTAAATCTTTGAATAAATCTTGTTCTTACTTTTTGTTCTTGTTCTTCGAATGTTGTCATAATTAATTGGGGTTATCATTTTAATTATTTTTATGTTTATTATAAATACTTTCATTTTCAGTAAAAGCATTTATTTTGAAATTTATTTTATTTATTATATATTTTATAATTTTTTATAAAAAAAACCTTGTAGTTGTCTACAAGGTTTTCAGTTTTTTAGTATTGAGTAATGTTGTTTCATATTAAAATCTATAGTTAATATCTGCACAAGGATTTGGACGTAATGTAAATTCATCTAATATTTCCCCATCTTGAAGGATATATATTCTTTTATAATCTACTTTAACATTGACAATAATTAGTTGATGATGGTCAACGTTAAATTTTAATATCTCACTATCTTGTTCAATTACTAATGTTACTGGTTCGTATTGAAACATATTTTTATAATGTAATTGGAAGGTATTGTTTACTTCACATTCTTGAAGTATGTCTTGTTTACAACATCCTATTAGTAGGATAAGTAAACTCATAATTATTGGCATTAAATGTTTCGTATTTTTATTTTTTTTATCTTATTATTATATACGATAAAAAGAATGAATTGTTACAATTTATTTTATTACTTTTATGTTTCTTATAAATACTTTGAATTTCTAAATAGTCTTAAATTTTGGATATTTATTTTATTAAAGCTGCATTGAAGTAATCTTTTATAATTGTCTTTATTAAAAATGATGGCTGTTGACGTGTACTTTTACATACTTTTCTTATTTTATCTGCTAATTCAAAATCAATTCCAACAATAAACATTACTTTATCCTTATTTAATTTTCTTTCTTTCTTATTCTTATATTCACGTTGAAGTTTTTTATTATGTTCTTGACCCAAAAAAAGTTCATCCATCAACCTGAAAAATTGAGCAATTTCTATTTTTTCTTTATATTCATTATTCATTGGAGTGTATATTTAATTTAAATTATTTTTAAGTTATTCATTGGAGTGTATATTAAAAAGGAAACCATTGTTCAATCTTCTTTAATTCTTCTTCACTTAAATTATCTTTTGGAGTATAACCTAATATCTCATTAAAGATTTTAAATTCTTCTTCTTCACTCATTGAAGTATTATTTTCTTTTTTATCTATTGAAGTATTATTTATTTTTTTATCTATTGAAGTATTTTCTTTTTCTTCCTTACCCATTGAAGGGTGTTGTGAGTCCGTAGGCTGCCCCGAAGGGGAAGCAGCCGTAGGACGAAACAAAACACCCTTCAAATCCAATTTAACTATTTCATCTACCTTTTCCAATTTTGTTTTGGTGTCACTTGTTGGCAAATGCTGCTCCCCGTTTTTTACGGGGCAGCATTTGTCCTTAATATAGGGTGTCATTTTTGTCACCACCTCTGGTGACATATTTGTCACCACCCCCCTATAATTAGTATCTTCAATAGTGGTGTCATTTTTGTCACCAACTGGTGACATTTTTGTCACCACCTTCTTAATATATGGTGTTGATGCTTGTTTATTTATATACATTAAAAAATCACCATCACTGGTACTGGTAATTTTTATATAATCATATTTCTGAAGTTCATTCAACCATCTTTTTATTGTTCTTGTTGATGTATTAAATTGAATAGCCAGTGATGATGTGGAAGGTGCATATACCTTTCCAACTTTCGGGTCAGTGTTACTATTATATAATGTTACATATAATCTATAAGCATTACCACTTATACGTAAGTCTTCACGCACTGTTCGTAGACATCTGTCATACGGCTTGTCGATTTTCTTGCACCATTTGTCTTTAATTATTTTCATATGTTTTTACGTTTGTAATTCTTTTTTCTTTTTCATATTATTTGATTATTGATTTTCATTACTACTGTTGCATTTCCGTGCATACCTTTTCCTTTATTGTATTTTGGAAAATCAAAGCCTATACTTGTCAGGTATTCGACTTTGTAAAAATCATATCCATTTTTTCTTAAGTAATCTAACATTATTTTACCCTCATAGGTCAAATATGATGGTGACGAATAATTGTAAAATGAATCTGTTTTAAATTCATTAGTTTCATACCATTTTTTGTTTTGTTTTAAAACGTTATCAATTCTATTGATAACTTCTGATTTGATAGTCATTTTTTTCATTTTATTAAGTTTTATGTTTATGTTTAATTCATATATAAATAGTTTCATTTAACGCAAAAGCATTTAACAACTAAAAAAAAATAATAAATATTTATAAGGATTTTAATATAGTAGACAGTGCTGGAATAAAAAAAACACAAAATCAAAGAACCTTAACTTGAAAGAGCATCCCCAAGTGATGGGGATTGCTCATTGCTTAGTGTTCGTGTTTCTTCTCTCTTGTGTATTTTTTTTGCCCCCGATACAATCGAATTATATTCCCAACTGTATCAACTTATTGTTGTTTATATGATAACCCCTTATCAACTTATACAACATAACAAATATAATCATTATCTTTGAGATGTGCAAGGATTTTTGAAAAAATATATAGAATCTATATATCAAATTTGACAAACGTTGATAAAATGATGATAAACAACGATATAAATATGATGGTTTCAAATTTACGAAGTTTGAATTGTATTCTGACTAAGTACCTGACAATTATTATGAACAATGGTTGTCCGGAACCGGTTAGTCTCAGATGATAATTAAATGATTATCAGTTAAATGTCTGGATTGTCCATAATGGGAATGAAGCAGGGGCAAAGTTTTGTCATATTATTGATTTTTACATTGATTGTTTTGCTGCCGGATAATCTGCCTGCCCAGAGCAATCAGAAGAAGTCATTGCGTGAAAGTGCCATTGAGAAATTCAATGCCGGTAATTATGAGCAGGCATACAGGGAGTTTTCCATCCTGACTGCAACTTATTCAAGGGATCCCTTATACAAATACTATTCCGCCCGTTGCCTGATACAGCTGAAAAGGGAGTTTGCAAAAGCTGAATCATTGATTCAGGAAGCTGTGAGCGATCCTCAAGACATTAAGTCGGTACCTGCCGATGCATGGTTTTACCTTGGCAGGGTTCAGCAGATGTCAGGCAAGTTCCAGGAAGCGGTCAGGTCATATGATCATTTTGCGGATGCAGCGGGAAGAAAAAAGGCAAGGGAAATGAAGGTAGCCGAATTCAGGGACGAGGCGAAAGCCGGAAAAGGACAGGTGCAGGAATCTGAAATATTGTTTGCCGATTCCTTTGCGAATTCCTTTGATGTCTCTCAAGAAATCACTTCAGGAAAGGAGAAGCCGACAGATGCAGGAAACAAACCCGGGCGGGAAGCTCTGCCTGAAGAATATGACAGGATTCTGTCGGAAGGGCTGATGTACCAGGTAAAGGCTGATTCGCTGAACAGACTTTCTGCCTTGCGCAGGGATGAATTCGGCTCGTTGCCGGAGTCACTCAGACCCCAGGCAAAAATAAAAATTGATGAATTGGAGTCAGAAGCAGCGGGATATCAGAAATTAGCAGATGAAAGATTCAGGAATTCCGGTTCCGGGCATGATTTGAAAAAAGAACAGGATCCGGTCATAAGTGATACTGTAAAGCCGATAGTTACCCAAATTGATCAGCCGGTGAATCCGGCAGAAAAAATGGAAGAAACGGCAAATACCCGCGGGAATGAAACTGATCGTCCGGGGAGGATTGCTGTTTTATCTGAATTTGAGATCATATCCGATCCGGCAGTCATAGCAAGGCAAAAAATACTGATTGACCCGGAACCGTCCCCGGGATTGATTTACAGGATTCAGCTTGCCGTGTTCAGCAAACCTGTAAACCCATCGGTCTTCAAAGGGATATCACCTGTTATCGGATTAACAGTACCTGGTTCGGCAGCAATAAAGTATTACGCTGGTTTGTTTCGTAAATCGGCAGATGCAAACAAGGCATTGATTCAGGTCAAACAGGCAGGTTTCAGGGATTCATTCCTCAATGCTGTGCTCGACGGAAAGATAGTCTCCATTGACCGGGCTGCTCTCCTTGAAAGGGAATGGGGAGACAAGCCTTTGTATGAAGTGCAGGTCCCGGTAAAAAAAGATAAGGAAGAGACTGGTCCTCCAACGCTTTCATACAGGGTGGAAGTAGTAAGGTCGGTCAAACCGCTTAAGGATGATGTGGTGGAAGGATTCAGGAAGCTTTCCGCAGGACGGGGCCTGGAAATATTATCAGGACCTGACGGATCATTTGTTTATCTCATTGGAAAATTTATTACTTTTGAAAGTGCTTCCGACTATGCCGGACTACTGGTGCGCAACGGATACCGTGAAGCAAAAGTGGCGGCTTACCTTGGAAATAAAGAGATACCCATAGAAACTGCCAAGCAACTTTTTGAAAAAATCAAATGAAAGAGAGAATATTAAGAAAAAGTGGCAAGATGCAGGGCAGCGATGACAAATTCTCCCTGGTACTTTTCAATGATGAGATCAATACGTTTGATCATGTCATCAGATCGCTGGTTGAGGTTTGCGGCCATGATGAGGTCCAGGCTGAACAGTGTGCGCTTATTGTTCATCTTAAAGGGAGCTGTGAAATAAAATCGGGGATCAGGGAAGTACTCGAGGTGATGTCAAAGTCGCTAAATGCCAAGGGACTCAATTCAAGGGTCGTGAATTCATAGGTATATCTCTTAACCAGGAGCAATGTCCGAAGGCTCCTGCCATATTACCCGGATAAAAGCGATATTTCCATTTCATCTGCATTTTTTATCTGTCTTATAAGGAACGTCAATGGAAACGGCGTGTCCCATTTGAAATAAGGTGAGGGCTTCTGTTGATTCAAAGCTGATAACTTTCAATAATCATGGATCAATAAATTCCCTATTTTTGCCTCGGTTAATTAACTGCATTTTCATGAATTTTCCCAGTGATCCTGCAATTTGGCTGAAAGAATTGCTTATCGGTGCCGGGGTCAGCTACAACCTGGCTTCGATCCTTAGTACTGTGGGCCTGGTGCTGATAGTTATTCTACTGAGCTGGCTTTCAAACCTGGTTGCAAAGATCATTATACATAAAGTTGTAACAAGAATTGTAAAAAGGACCGCATCGGAATGGGACGACATTTTCCTTGAGCAGAAGGTGTTCACCAGATTGTCCCATTTTGTGCCTGCCCTTGTGATTTGGTCAATGGCCGGCTGGGCTCTCAGGATGTATCCGGCATGGATGCTTGCTGTTCAGGGGCTGACCTATATATACATGGTGGGAGTGGGCATGGTGGTGATCAATTCCTTCATTGAATCATGGCACAGGATCTATCTTACCCTGCCGGTTGCAAAGGACCGTCATATAAAGGGCTACGTCCAGCTTGTCAAGATCATCGTAGTGATTGTGGCAATTCTGGTCATCATATCGGCAGTATTCAAGAAGGAGGTAAGTGCCATTATAGCAGGCCTGGGTGCAATGGCGGCAGTGCTGATGCTGATATTCAAGGACGCCATCCTTGGCCTTGTGGCCAGTATTCAGCTCTCAGGAAATAACATGCTGAAGGTCGGAGACTGGATCACCATCCCCTCGCGCGGCGTTGACGGAAATGTCCAGGATATTACCCTCACAACGGTAAAAGTGCAGAATTTTGACAAGACAATTATAACCATTCCTGTGTATTCACTTGTCGATGAATCCTTTCAGAACTGGAAGGGAATGACGGAATCGGGAATAAGACAGATAAAGAGATCCCTTTATCTGGATATACGGAGCATTGTTTTCGCGGATGGTGATTTGAGGGAAAAGATCAGGAACAAGCCATACCTCAGGAAATATTTTTTCAAAGATGGAACGGAACTGATGAAAAAGGATCCGGAGACCGGCGAAGACCTAATCCCGCTTCTAAACGATCCGGAAATAACTAATCTCGGGTTGTTCAGGTTTTACGCAGAATCATATTTAAGGTCACATCCCCTGATCGACCAGGATCAGACCCTGATTGTCAGGCACCGAGATCCCGAGGCGAACGGCCTTCCCCTGCAGGTGCTGGCTTTCTGCAGAACAAGCTTGCTGATCCCGTTTGAGCACGTTCAGTCGGAATTATTTGAGCATTTCATTGCCATAATGGATGAGTTCGGACTGAAGCTGTTCCAGCAGCCAACAGGGAATGACCTGTGGTCATTGTCGAATCAGAATAAACCAGCAGACAATTAATTTTAAAATACTGACCAATGGCTGACCTGAATACAAGAATAAGTGATTTCGTCTGGAAGAATCTCAACGAGAAACATGTGAACGGCAAAAAAGACCCTTTCTGGGCATCACTCAGGGAAACAGGAACGGAGCTTTGGCTCGATACGGGCGACATTGAAGAGGCAGAGGCAAACTGGACTTCTGAAATGAGTGCCCTTACTACAAACAATACGCTGCTTAATAATGAGATACAAAAAGGAATTTATGATGTTTTTATTTCAGAGGCCAAAGCTATTGTAAGGGAGCTGCCTTTGAAAGAAAAGGTGAGGGAGATTGCATTCATTCTCAATGCACGGCATGGACTGCGATTGGCCTCCAGGTTCGGCGGGCTCGTCAGCGTGGAGCTTCATACCGATACGGCTCATGATATTAATGCCATTGAGTATTATGGGAAAAGGTATCATGAGATATGCCCGGAACAGTTTATAATAAAAGTACCTTTTACTGCCGAAGGACTCATAGGGGCAAGACATCTGAAAGATGCAGGGATAAAGGTGAATTTCACCCTTGAATTCAGTGCAAGGCAAAACGTAATCGTCACAATGATGGCACGACCCGATTATCTGAATGTATTTCTTGGGAGGGTAGGGGCCTTCATGATGGAAAACAAACTTGGAGACGGGTCAGGAGCGGGGGAGCGGGCCGTGATCTCATCGCAGAACTGGGTAACCGGTCTTTCGGCAAGGAACCCGTGGCCCACCAGGCTCATCGCAGCCAGTCTCAGGCATTATAATCAGCTGGAACTGCTGGCAGGAACGGATGTTTTTACAATGCCGCCCAGGGTGGCTGCAGCAGGCAGGTCAGCGCTGAGTGGTAACTTTACGTCAAGATTGCATGAGAATTATGACGTGAGCATATATCCATCCGCTGCGGAAGCTTTCGTCGGAAAATTCTGGGAAGTTGATGATAATGTCCTTTCGCTTGCTGAAAGGATATCGTCCGCGCCGCCTTCATCAGGACCTGAACTGGTGCATATTGCACATGAGGAAGGATGCAAGGATCTTTTTCCTTCAATTTCCGGGGAAGAGAAATCATACCTGGCTTCCGACGGCAAAATCCCTTCCTATTCAAGGTGGGCCGGCAAAATTAAGGACCAGCTCATTGCCCCTGATACCCTTCTTACACTAGCAGGGCTGGAATCATTCAAATCGGATCAGAAAAAGCTTGATGAGAGGATTTTGGGGATAATTGGCTGATCAGATACTCCTTTGCCTTTTTATTTCATGCAGAAAAATACCGGCTGCAACCGATACATTGAGGGATCCTATTCTTCCTTCCATCGGGATCCTGATTTCCATGTCAGACACCGACAATAATTCCCTGCTGATACCCCTTTCTTCCGAGCCGAGTATAAGGGCTGATGGCCCGGTCAGGCAGGCCCGCGAAAGATCGGTCCCCCGTTTTTCGGTAGCTGCAAAGATCCTGAGGCCCGAATCTTTAAGAAACCCGATTGATTTCAGAATGCTCTTTTCCCTGCATACGGGGAAAAAGTTAAGTGCACCTGCCGAAGTTTTGACAGCATCTGCAGTGATCCGGGCAGAACCTCTTTCCGGTACAATGGCAGCATGAACTCCCATGCATTCGGCTGTTCTGATTATTGCGCCGAAGTTCCTAACGTCAGAGATACCGTCGAGAACAATGACAAGAGGATCTTCCCCCTTTTCATAAATGAGTGGAAGAATATCTGAAACAGACTGATATTCGATCAGGGAAAGCCAGGCCAGCACTCCCTGGTGATTTTTTTTTGTTACCAGGTCAATTCTTTCCTGTGGCACTATCTGGTATGGGATGTTCCTGTTCCTTATTTCAGTAATGAGCTCATGATAAAGGGATCCCTGAAGTCCATGCCTTATCAGAAGCCGATCGAGCTGCCTTCCTGATCTGACAGCTTCTATTACTGCCCTGATGCCAAAAATATAGTCAGTTTCACCGGCCATCGCAGTTAAATATCATCAGGGTTGTCGAGGCGGAAAACAATGCCCTTCCGCCAGCTGGCAACAGCCCTGTCCCAGTAGGTTACAAGTGTTTCACTGCGGATGAGGTAATAATCATTGTCGGTTAACCGGTTTGCCCTGTACCTGAAGTTGAAAAACAGGTATTCTTCCCTGAGATGATATCTTCCTCCCCATGATGATCTTAGTACCGGTTTACGATAACCCCACCGTTCGCCATCCGCTGTTTTGTATACTTTGTCGGGCGGCCCGTAAATAGTATAAATCATTCCCCTTTCAGTTCTCCATCCTTCCTTATATGAGGTGAAGTAATAATTTGAATAGAGAATCCTTGTGTAATAGATTCTAAGAAGCTCCCTGGCTTTTTCGACATTGCCGCCGCAGCCGATCCAGAATTCATCGAGGGCTGCCTTGGGACCAGGGGCATTCCTCATCCTGTTCATCTCATCTTCGGATGCAAGATAAGCCAGGGGTTCTATCATAACCTCGGCATGTGTCATATTCGGATAGGTATTGCCGAAATTGAAGAACGTAAAACCTTCGTTTATCTGCCTGTCGGCTGAACAAAAATATATGCCTTCAGTTCTGAACATCATCGGAAGAGTGTCAGAATAGGGAACGGCAATCACCCTTTCGGGATCGTAATCGACAGTTTTTTCAGGCAGCAGCATTGATGGGGGATATGGGATCTCCTTGAGAGGCTTGTAAAAGGAAATATAAAGGCTGTCGGTTCTACCCCCGTTATAGATAAGATCAACATACTCGTTCTCCCTCACAACCGGATTGAACAGCTCGTTTTTCAGAAAATAACCCAGGGCAGTGAAGTTGTACCTGTTGTATTTTGAAAGTGTATTGAATGGTATAAACGCCTGGACTATCTGCATTCTCAACTTGTCAAGGATCTTTAATTCAGCCATGTATTCATTCCCGGGTTCAACCCTGAATGATATTCTGAAAACATACTCAGGCACTGATTCCTTTTTGACAATATTCAGACTGCTGTAAGCAGTATCAGCAAGGATTCCGCCCGCAGTCACATTATGCAGCCGGGCTGATATTACAAGCTGGGCCATGGGAACACCTTGCGGATTGGCTTCGGAAAAGAAAAGCTCAGCCGCAAAAAACTTCACTGATAATACTGAGTTTTCATCGCCATGGTTGACAATATTATAGCGGGGTTTAATCGGACTTTTGGTAGGATTGTACAGGTATGACAGATCCTTGGAATCAATAACCGCCTTTTGGGTGGATCCGCATGATACCAGTATCCCGGCAGCAAGAAGCAATGCTGCCAGGGATGGTAAACCACCACGGAATGAACTGATCCGCTTCATTTTTTTTCTGTTTTCCGGTTGACTGCTTTATTCCACATCAATCTGACCCTGGACAATTCAGTATCATCTGTGGTCCTGAAAATCGAATAATCAGTAAGTTTAACTTCTCCGTCCTTTTCTGACATTCTTATGATAATTTCATCATCAAAGCGGGATTCGGCAAGATAGTTTATTTCAACGAATACAGGGATATTATCCAGAATAAACTCCTGGCTGTGAGTGTCGATAACCCATTTCAGGTAATTTACGTTATTCGTATGAAGATTAACATCCAGATCGCTGACCCGCACCCTGAAAAGTGATGTTATTTTCGAATCCTTACCAGCGGCATCCAGTTTTCCTGCATTCCTGGGCAGCGGATTCCGGAATTCTGCCTGAGCCTTGAAAGAACTCAGGGTATCATCAGGTCTTTTTATCTTTTTTGTAATCCTGTCGATTATGAGCCACGAAGAAGTAGCAATGGATACCCGCCTGCCCTGCTGGTTCCTTACCTCATAATCTCTCAGTGCAAATAACCGGTCGATGCCGCGGGGCCATGTTGTGACGGTTATTTTTTCTCCCCATTCCGGCATTTCCGATATTTCGGCATAGATCCTGGAGAGAACCCAGAAATTATTCTGCTCGAGCAGGTCGTCCCTTCCGTATCCGAGCTTTATTGCATGTTCGGAAGCAATGTCCTGGAAATAGTCAAACAGTGAATATAAATTCAATTTTCCATCAGGTCCTGCTTCATAAACATGAACATGATACTCTTTTTCAAGTTTGCTCAAAGCCATTGCTGCTGCTTTTGATGAATTCATCAACTTCATGGGAATAAAGCGCCCAGCTTTCCATTTCCTTATTCAGCCTGAGCTTAAGGTTTTCGTAGTCCCTGTAGATGTCCGCACTCTCGTCAGGAATAGAGGAGCTCATCAGCCTAATATCCATTTCTGAAAGTTCCCTCTCCATTTTTTCAATTTTATGTTCTGATTCCTCGAGTTTACGCCTGAGTTTTCTGAGCCTTTTTTCATATTCCTTTCTTTCAAGGTATTGCTGTTTGGCGGACGTCAATTCCCGGTTGGTATTTTTTTCCCGGGACCTGTCCTTTGCCTCAATATCTCTCAGATTCTCTATTTTTTTCTTACTGAGGAAGTCATATATGCCGCCAATATTTTCCTTGATCCTGTTATGCCTGAATTCAAAGACCTTTGCAACAAGACCGTCGAGAAAATCCCTGTCGTGGGAAACAACAATTAACGTGCCATCATATTTCATCAGGGCCTTTTTCAATATATCTTTCGACCGCATATCGAGATGGTTTGTCGGCTCATCAAGGACAAGCAGATTGTATGGTTCAAGCAGCAGCTTCACAAGCGCCAGCCGGGAGCTCTCGCCGCCTGACAGCACCCTGACTTTCTTTTCAATGTCATCACCCCTGAATAGAAATGCACCAAGAATATCCCGGAGCCGTGATCGTATTTCTCCCCTGGCTGCGGCATCAACCGTTTCAAAAACGGTTTTGTCATCGTCCATCAGCTCATCCTGGTTCTGGGCAAAATACCCCGTTCTGACATTGTGGCCTATTTTCAGGGTCCCTTCATAATCAAGCTCGCCGGTGATTATTCGTGAAAAGGTGGTCTTTCCCTCACCATTCCGGCCGACAAAGGCAACTTTTTCGCCTCTGGTTATTGTTATTGCCACATTGCGAAGGACTTTCACACGGCCGAAATCCTTCGACAGGTTCTCAGCCCTGACAACTACCGTACCGGAACGGGGAGCCGGGGGAAAACTAAAGTTTATCGCACTTGTGTCTTCTTCATCAACTTCAATCCGTTCAATCTTTTCGAGCTGCTTGATTTTGGACTGTACCTGGATTGCCTTTGTAGCCTTGTATCTGAATCTTTCAATGAATTTCTCCGTATCCTCAATCATTTTCTGCTGATTCCTGTAAGCCGCAACCTGCTGCTCCCTCCTCTCAGTCCTCAGAACAATATACTTTGACCACGAGGCCCTGTAATCATATATCCGGCCAAGGGAAATCTCAATGGTCCTTTTTGTTATGTTATCCAGGAAAGCCTTGTCGTGTGAAACCATCATAACAGCACCGGGATAACTGTCGAGATATGATTCAAGCCACTGTATCGATTCAATATCAAGATGGTTCGTCGGCTCATCGAGAAGGAACAGGGATGGTTTTTTCAGGATCAGCTTGGCAAGCTCAATTCGCATCCTCCAACCGCCGCTTAATTCACTTGTTGGACGGCTGAATTCTTCCCTCTCAAAACCCAGTCCGAGCAGAGTCTGTTCCGTTTCGGCAAGGTAATTTGCCCCGCCCAGAAGCCTGAACCTTTCCTCCGTTTCCGCCAGGCGGTCGCATAATCTCAGATATTCAGCCGATTCATAATCTGTCCTCCTGGCAATCTCCGCTGTACAGGACTCAATTACCGCCGACAGCGAAAGAATATCCGAAAAGGCTGATACCGTTTCATTGAAGACGGTGGTGGAATCACTGACAGACATCTGTTGGGGAAGAAAACCAATGGTCACATTCCTCGACATGTCTACAATCCCGGATGTCGGACTCTGAAGCCCTGCAATAATCTTCAGGAGAGTGGATTTTCCCGCCCCGTTTTTGCCGGTTAGTCCGATGCGGTCCTGATCATTTATCAGAAAAGATATGTTGGTCAGCAGATCATAACTTCCGAAAGAGACTGAAATATCCTGGACAGAAACCATATATTCATATTTCGCCGCAAAGATAGAAAAAGTCTGAAAGCTTCCGAAGCGGTGGTTTAAATGTGAAGAGTTATATTTGCAGGTACGGTTTTTGACAGATCCTGGTAGTTATTAGAACAGATGAAAAACTTTAATAAAAACAGACTGAAAAGGAAATTCCTGGCAATCATTTCTGTCTTTTTGTTTCTTACCGGCTCATGCACAAGGGAAGAAATACATTATTATGATTTTTATGTTTCAAAGGAGTTCAAGACCTCATATACAAAGCAGAAAATTGTCAGTCTGCTTAATCTTCTGCCTGATGAAATCCCTGAAATAATTGCCCTTAAACAGTCGGTTAACTACGATGTGATTATTTATAAAATCGTATACAATACGCAAATTTCAGGAAAAACGATAAGAGCTTCAGGCCTTTTGTGTCTTCCGGGCAGTGAAGGAGAATTCCCGGTAGTTTGTTTCCAGAACGGGACCAATACAGTTAACCTGTGGTCCCCGAGTGAAAGTCCGAACAATCCGGTAATTCAGATCATTGAAGCAGTCGCGAGCATGGGATATGTGGTGTTAATTCCGGATTATCCCGGATTCGGGGAATCGGCCGGAATACCCCATCCATATCTTATAGCCGCACCTACGATCCGGTCAATTATAGATATGCTTTTTGGCGCGGGCGAAGCCATTGAAAATGAATTCCCGGGTATCAGCCTGAAAAACGAATATTACCTTTTGGGTTATTCGCAGGGAGGATGGGCAACCCTTAATCTGCACAAATCCCTGGAACAGGATTACAGTAGCAAAATTAATCTGGCAGGTACCGTGTGCGGCGCCGGGCCATACGATCTGAAGAAGTCTTTCAGCGATATACTGGCATCCCAGACCTACGGAATGCCGGTATACCTGGGATACATCGTTTATGCATATAAAGCCTACGGCCTGGTTAAGAACACAATGCAGGAGATATTCAACGAACCATATTCTTCAAGGATTGGAACCCTATTTGATGGCAGCCATACTTCAGCCCAGATAAATGAAAAGCTGACATTTTCAATACCTGAGCTTGTAAATGAAAACCTTATTGAAGGATTCGAAACATCGCCCGATTATTCTTCACTGCGGCAAGCACTTGAAGAAAACAGTATTCAGCCCTGGAAAACGAAGATCCCGTTATTATTTATTCACGGAGGAGACGATACAAGTGTAGAGCCGTTGTTGACAGAGATGATTTATGAAAAAATGATCCTGCAGGGAACATCACCAGAGATCTGCAAAAAGGAAATAATCCCTGGTCTGGATCACGGTGCCGCTTACATTCCGTTCCTGCTGAAAGGATTCACATTCCTGCGAAATGTGAAGGATAATAAGATTTCTCATTGGGAAAATTGATCTCTACAAAACAGAGACGTGGGCAGAAAAAAGGAATACCCAATATTTGGAAATGTAAGGATTACGGATATCGGAGCCGAAGGAAACGCATTGGCAAGGGTGAATAATATGGTTGTGTTTGTGCCGATGCTGATCCCGGGCGACGTTGTCGATATTCAGGTTGTTAGAAAGCGAAAGAATTATCTCGAAGGCAGGGTGCTGAGATTCAGGGAATATTCGCCCGACAGGGTGGAGCCGGTTTGCATTCATTTCGGCATTTGCGGGGGCTGCAGATGGCAGCACCTTCCCTATGAGCTTCAGCTGCATTATAAACAGAAGCAGGTGGCTGATAACCTTGAACGGATCGGAAAAATAAATGTGACTGATATCAGCCGGATAGCAGGTTCTGCTGATCAGTTCAGATACAGGAACAAGCTGGAATTTACCTTTTCAGATAAAAGGTGGCTCACCCGGGAGGAAATAGCATCAGACAATGAATTTGCCGGAGAGGATGCAATTGGGTTTCATATTCCAGGATTGTTTGACAAAGTGCTTGACATCAGGGAATGCCATTTACAGCCGGAACCCTCAAATCTGATAAGGAATTCAGTGAGGGAGTATGCACACAGGGACAGGATGACCTTTTTCAACAAGAAGGAACAAACAGGATTTCTCAGAAATATGATTGTCCGGAACAACCAGGAGGGGGACGTAATGGTAATAATGGTATTCTTCTATGAGGATCCGGAAAGAAGGAAAGGGCTGCTTGATCACCTTGTTGCGGCATTCCCTGAAATCTCCTCCCTGTTTTATGTTGTCAATCCCAAGAAGAATGATTCCCTTAACGGTCTGAAGCCTGTATTATACAAAGGTGAGGATCACCTTGCGGAACGAATGGAAGGTTTGAAGTTCAGAATCGGACCGATATCCTTTTATCAGACAAATTCAAGGCAGGCTTTGCAACTTTATAAAATTGCAAGGGATTTTGCTGGACTCCGGGGAACGGAAACCGTATACGATCTTTACACGGGCACCGGAACTATTGCATGCTTTGTTGCCGGACAATCCGGGAGGGTAATTGGTATTGACAATGTTGGGGAGGCTGTTCAGGACGCCCGATATAATGCGGCGAATAACAACCTTGGTAATGTCAGCTTTTTTATGGGTGATATCAAATCTTTGCTGACAGAACAGTTTTTTGCTGAAAACGGCCGGCCTGACATTGTGATTACTGATCCCCCCAGGGCAGGCATGGATAAAAAGGTTATTAATGCAATAATCGATGCGGAGCCGGAAAAGATAGTGTACATAAGTTGCAATCCTTCAACCCAGGCTAGGGATATTCAGATCATGAACATGAAATACCAGGTTGTCCGCATTCAACCTGTGGATATGTTTCCCCAGACCCATCATGTCGAAAATGTGGTGCTCCTCAGGAAGGTATAATTGTTGGGTTATTATTTTGCACTTTATTACTGATTTCCTATTTTTGTCGCGCCCGGTTTAGTATAATTCCGGGAGGCGGCTGGCTTTCCATAACAGAAGCCGGTACGTAGGAAGATAATTGCTTAAACCAGTCTTGGGAATTTTGGACTAAACTGCCGGGCACCGGAGACTATAGGGAGAGATGGATGAGTGGCTTAAACCAGTCCCGATTGCTCGGGACTAAACTGCCAGCCATCAGAAAAAAAAGGAGAGATGGGTGAGTGGCTTAAACCAGCAGTTTGCTAAACTGCCGTATGGGTAACTGTACCGGGGGTTCGAATCCCCCTCTCTCCGCAAAGCCTGCATAAATCCCGCTGAAAAGCGGGATTTGTTATTTTACCGCAAGTCCGAAGAAAGCTTGCTTTCTGAAGGAATGGAGGTAAAATAACAAAAACCCGCAGGGTTTATGCAGGCTTTGCAGGGAGCCGCCCCCGGGATCACCGACGAGCTGCCGGCAGGCAGTGAGGAGGTAATCCCCGAAGAAAGCTTGCTTTCTGAAGGAATGGAGGTAAAATAACAAAAACCCGAAGGGTTTATGCAGGCTTTGCAGGGAGCCGCTCACGTAAAAAATTTTTTTCTGGCCCCGGATTATTATATATTACCACCGGATAAATATTTAAAGCTGTTCCAGGCTCCCTCCCTGTTCCCGGCCACTCTGATTTCCGGCAGTGTACAGCGGCGAGGATCTCCAAAGGAACAGACTGCTGCAGGAAAACATCAGTTTTACAGGATGGTCGGTTTAAATCAGGCCTTGTTTGCCGGCGGATTCGGGCAGAAGCTTTCATTTCTTTGCCTCTTCCTGATTTATTCGCACCCCGCCGTGAATGCCCAGCCGGAATGTCATATCACGGGAGGGAGTGAAGAGATATGTTACGGAACTTCAACTTCCTGGAATGGCCCAGAGGGCATGTCAAGCTATTACTGGACGGGGCCCGAAGGTTTCAATTCAGTTGCCAGTGAAATTTCTGTGACAGTTGCAGGTACCTATACACTGACAATCACTGACCCGACCGGGGTGAGCACCTGCACCAGGACACTCACCGTCCTGCCCCGACTGATGCCTGGATCAATCAACACCACATTGAGAGAATTTTGCACGGGAGGAACCACAGTCATTGGAGGCACCAATCCTCCCTATGGCCCCGCCACAGGCGGGTCAGGTCTGTATTTTTATACCTGGCAGCTTCAGCCGGGCTGCACGGGTGAATGGGCAGACATCCCCGGAACCAATCTGACAAGCTATGCTCCCGAGCCTCCTCCTTCAACCACCTGCTACCGGAGAAAGGTGGAAGACCCCGTATGCAATTCAATCGCGGTGACTGCCTTCAAGAGATTTGAGATCTATGAGGATCCTGTTTCCCAGTCGGTAGTTCCTTTGCCTGCTGACCAGGTTATTTGCGCAGGAATTCCTGTCTCTGCAACTTTTAAAGGAGGTTCCGGCGGTTATCCGGGAGGAACCACCGATATTTATGAATACAGCACAAACTACGGATCGGCCTGGAACGATTATCAACCTGGGCAGTTGATCCCGACGTCGGGCCTTTCGGGAACAGGGGTCGTAGGTATCAGGACAAGAAGGATCTCTACCGGGGTGAACGGATGTAATTTCGGATTGCGGGAAAGTTTCTCCTGGAGTGTTAATCCCTCCCCGGAAACTTCGTCAATCTATCATCAGTGATAATCGGGATATAATTTACAGGGCCTGGGAAGGATAAATACACAACCGCAGCGGGCAGGGGAAATCCGTCCGGCCTGAAAGAAAAAAACTGCCCCAACATTTCAGATGGGGCAGCAGACCTATTCAGGGGGAAATCAAAACACCTGGAATATATTCCCCTGTTTGTATATCAGTTTTCCGGTGTACATTCTTCTGTTGACCATCATATTGCAAGCACGTACCTGATAGCTGACAGTATCGGAGTCTTAGTCAATCCTTTTCCTGCGTTAAGCCGCTTTGCAGCTTTTAAATCCGCTAACCATCCTATTGTCAGGAGATCTGAAAATCCCGGTGCCAACTCTGCCAGCCTTGCTTTGGTATACTTATAATATCAAATGATCTGAAAAAACTTTACTGTTAACTTTATGGATAATGATTTCTTACAATCCCTTCGATACAATCCGGTTAATTAAGTGAAGACTCCCGGCCAAACAATAATCTGATCACTGTTTTTCAAAGTAACAATAACCAATTATCACACAAAAAATGAATCCCCTGACTAATATGACCTATACGAGTTTAGCACTTTTTTTTCAATAATACTCTACCCTTACAGTCAATTTTGATTTTCATCTGTACCTTTTTGACGAACGGCATTTTTTTGATGACTAAATTTAACGGAAATCTATCCTGCTGATTCTTTAGCATTTACATTCCAGATTTATATTCTGATCCATGCTATTTGGAATCAACCCGGATTATGGGCAGAACGGGACAAGCCACCAAAATAAAGTTGTCCGTACGGCATGCAGAAGGATCTTTCAAATATCCGGCGTATAGGATTAACAAAGCATATAATCTGTTCAGCACCAGTGAAAGAGCTCCCGCCAGCCATTCAGGCGCACGGAAAATCCTCATGCAGACATGGAAAAGCTGCCTGGATGTCAGAATCCAATGATACTTAAAAGATAAATCAGGTCATCAATTTCACGGTATCCGGGGAACTGCCTTCAGGATAGTGCCTCCTTCCGATCAATGAGGCAGGAAACGGTTTGCGCTTTTTCCTCTATGACCATTGCTTATTTAAACCCGGGATGATAACAACACTATTTATCTTATAAACTATTCCTGATTATTAAAAATTGGAAAAGTGAGATTATCACGGAAAGGGATAGCAGATACCGGCCATCTGGTCAGAAGGATAGGATTCCGACCCTTTATTTGATCCCGGTAAAACACTCCAAAAAAAGATATTTAAATGAATAAAAGGAAATCCTGTGAAATCAGTATACCCGGCTTTTTGTTATCCATGGGCCTAAACATATTTATCAGTCAGGCGATAATAAAAAATTCCGGTTCTGCATGGTAATAAGATGAAAAAATACTATATTTGAGTTGCTGCATTTCTCATCATATGAAAACTTTCGGGAAAGAACCCGGCAGAAAATTATTCTGCCGGACTGACGCATTGCCGGAATCCGGCCGGCAGAATTTCATTCTGAAAAAGGGCTGCGATCCTGATTGTTACCGGCATTATCAGGCATTGATTGTCACAAATCTCAGGCAAATTTCTCAAAATGATCGGTTATTTATATCAATAATACATCCAAAGACATTTAACTCAAACCTGGATAATCTTACGTCAGTAAGTTACCCGCTGTATGAATTGAAGATAATCATGAATCATGCTTTGGGCAAATACCGGAAAGAAGCCATTGGTAAGAATTAAATTTTACGGGATCATGTTTAATTAAGTAAAATAAATCCTGCTGCAGGGATTTCTCACTAAACTGAAAAAGAGATTTGATCAGTCTCCGGGGAAATATTGCATTATTGGCATTTTTGTGCGGAAAAAGCACAATATGCGTATATTTTGCAGGAAAAGCACTGCTTTTTTCCTTTTTGAAGCCTAATGTTCTTTCAGCTTCCGAAGGACAGTTAATCTCATTGGCAGCCTTGTCCTCAACCCCATTTACCAGGGAAGTTCAACAAGTAAAACCTGTTTTGCAATCGTTTACTCACCTAATAAAAACTAAAAAAGTTTTACCTCCCGGTTTTCAAAAAAGGAATCCGGACAGAAAATATTCAACAGCTTAAATACCAATCCTATGAAACCGAAAACAGAAAAACTCAGACTGATGTTCCTCATCCTGCTGCTGGTTATAGCAGGCGGAGCATGGGCACAAGGTCCATATCCGAATCAGGGTGCGCATACTGTTTGCATGGGGCAGACAGAGCCTTACGGCGTAATACAAACTCCCGGCTCGACCTACTCCTGGGAAATAATTCCTGAATCAGGTGGAAATGGCACATTACTGACGTCCACCACCAACCTGATATCTGTCTTATGGACAACAGCCGGGACCTGTAATCTACAGGTTATCGAAACAAGTGTCGACGGATGCGCAGGAGAACCCCGGCAGATCCTTGTTACAGTAAATCCTGCAACTACTGTCACTCCTGCCTCTTCATCACCCACATTGTGCCTGAATACCGCTATGGCTGATATTACGCACACTACCATGGGTGCAACGGGAATAGGCATTCCAACGGGTCTGCCGGCAGGGATAACCGCGATATGGGCAGCAAATACAATCACAATAAGCGGTACTCCAACGGCTGACGGCACCTTTTACTACTCCATACCTCTGACCGGTGGATGCGGAAACGTAAATGCGACGGGTACGATAACTGTCAATCCGTTACCTGCTCCGGACATTACAGGAGCTGATCCGGTTTGTGAAAGCATCAATTCCAGCACCGAAATCTATATGACTACCAACATTCCCGGCAACTCCTATAACTGGACCGTATCAGGCGGTATTTTCACAGGACAGGGAACGAATCAGATCACTGTTACATGGACCACTCCGGGATCCGGATCGGTATCCGTTACAGAGGCTGTTTCAGGCTGTTCAGCAACGGTGACCAGGGCCATTACAGTACGGCCTGCGCCTGCAACCTCTCCGATTTATCACAATTGACAGACAGGATAATTCAGACTAAATCCGCATGAAAGTCCGCATTGAAACCAATTATTAGCTAATCTACTCTTAATGTAATAGTACACAGGCAGATAAATGCCTAATAAAGTCCGTTACATATCAATATGCACCGCACTGCTCTGCAGTCTTAAGATTTCAGGACAGATGAGCATGCCTGACCACGTTTGCGCCGGTCAGACGAAACATTATTTCATAGCTCCAAATCCGGTTCAGGGCTCCAGTTACACCTGGTGGATAAATGGAATTATCCTGACAGGATCTGCTTCCAATTTCATTGAACATACATGGTACACACAGGGCACATATTTAATTGAAGTACAGGAACTGGATGCAAATGGCTGCCCCGGTCCAAAGCAATCGGGGCAGGTTTTTGTATATGAACTGGTAAGACCGGCATTCACACAGTCCGGCCCCTACTGCGTGGGAGCAACACCTGATGCCCTGCCATTGACTTCAAACAATGGAATTACCGGCACATGGAATCCGGCTGCCATCAGTACGGCCGCTGCAGGAACTGCAACATACACATTTACCCCCGATGCCGGTCAGTGCGCTGCGGTAACAATGATGGACATCACGGTCACAACATCGATAACACCCGTATTTGATCCTATTGGACCGCTCTGCCAGGGTTCAACGCCTCCTGCACTGCCGCTGACCTCAAACAACGGAATATCCGGCGCATGGAGCCCGGCCGTCATAAGCACAGCCTCTCCACGAACAGCAACATATGTATTCACCCCCAACGGAGGTCAGTGCGCTGCGGTAACAATCATGGATATCTCCGTTGCTGCAGGCATCACCCCGACATTCACCCAGCCTGGTCCTCTGCCTCAAAACAGCATTCCACCGCTGCTTCCAACTACATCGCTTGAAGGGATCACCGGTGCCTGGGATCCGGGTACGATTAATACCTCTGCAGCAGGCACCTTTACTTTCTTCTTTACACCTGACGGCGGACAATGCGGAACAGTCACAACCATGGATATTGAAATACTCCCTGTGACAGGTTCCTTATCAATTTCAAAAAGTTCATTGCAGACAAGTTATTCAGCTGCCGGAGATCAGGTGGATTATACAATTATGGTTACCAATGACGGCAATGTGACATTATCCGATATTTCAGTAACGGATCCGGTCACCGGGCTTGATCAGACCATTCCAAGTTTAATCCCGGGTACAAGCAGAACCTTTCCAACAACTTACATCATAACCCAGAATGACATGAATAATGGTCAGGTTCTTAATACCACCACAGCTTCCTACACATTTAACGGAAACCGCTATACTGAAAGTGATTATGCGATAGTCAGAGCTGACATCAGGCCGGGGGTCGCCATATCGAAAAGTACGGCGGAGAGATACTTCACCACTGCAGGTGATGTGATTCATTATACCATAGTTGTGACCAACACCGGAAATGTAACCCTTACCGGGGTAACCGTCAGTGATCCGAATACGATCCTATCATGTCCCGGCGCACCATTTATCCTCGCTCCGGGAAGAACTGTAACCTGCACTGCCAATCATACAATAACTGTGGATGACGTGAACAGGGGAAGCTTTAGCAACAGGGCTTCCGTTTCCGGGCTTGATCCACTGATGAACAGGATATCGGAAACAAGCAATGAAGTCACTGTTACCCTGAATAATGCTCCGCCGGTTATTTCATGTCTACGGCCGATAACAGTCAATGCTCCGCCGACTTCATGCCAGGTTGAACTAACAGGCGGACTTGCTGTGACTTTCTCGGATCCGAACAATAACATATCATCTGTCACATGGGTTATGACAGGTGCCACCAATGGCCGTTCCCTGTCATCAGGCATCAATAACCTGTCATCCTACATATTTAATGGCGGAGTAACTACAATAACATATACTGTCACTGACGCTCCGGGATTATCGGCAACCTGCAGCTTCACCGTTACTGTGAATGATTTAACAGATCCGGTAATAAGCTGTGCCGGACCCCGGGACAGGTTTACGGACACAAACGGACCGGATTACACAGTACAGGGAACCGAATTTGATCCGCTGTCAGCAGATGACAACTGCGCGGTTGCGGGCCTGATTAACGACTTCAACAATGCTACAAGTCTTTCGGGTGCCCGGTTTCCCGTCGGGACGACAAATGTTACGTGGACCGTGACAGATGGTTCAGGAAGAACCGCATCCTGCAGCTTCGCTGTTACAGTCACCGACAATGTACCGCCGGCCGCAATTTGCCGGAACATTGATGTTTATCTGGATCTTAATACCGGTTTGGTATCAATTAATCCCGAGGATGTTGACGGGGGAAGCTATGACAACACTGCTGTCGCCAGCCTGAGTATTGACATAAACACATTTGACTGCGAGGATCTTGGTCCCAACAATATTGTACTGACTGTTACAGACATATACGATAATTCAAGTACATGTACTGCAGTGGTCACAGTCCACTATGCGGTGGTCCCGAACCCGGTTGTAACGCCGGCAACAGATGTCATCTGCAACAATGAAACCATCAATCTGGTCATGACCAACAATATGCCTGTGACAACCTGGGCATGGACGGTAAATATCCCTGCTGAAATATCGGGAGCCTCGGGCGACAATAGCGGATTGAATTCTTCCATAGTGCAAACACTGGAGAACACCGGCGCAGTTGTTCATGAAGTGGTTTATGAGATTACTCCCACAGTTTACGGCAAATGCAAGCTTCCGGCAATAAGTTCAAGCATTTGGGTGAATCCTGAACCGGTTATCGGAATTCATTCAAATGACACAATTGTCTGCCATGGTGAAAGCACCCTGATAACAGTACGGAATCCCAATACCACGGTCCGTGGTCAATGGATGTATGATCTTGTCGTCGAACCGGAGACGGAAGTAACCGGATATTCCGCCGGAGGGACATTTACAATGCCTGCCGATCTTAGTGAAACATTATCCAATGACGATATTATACCACACAAGGTCGTTTACAGGTTCACGCCACGAATTGTTCCTGACGATGGCGGTCCCGTTTGTGCCGGAAAGGAAGTTGCAATAACCATTTGGGCCAATCCGGGGATAAGATACAATACAGAAATATCAAATTACAATGGATTCAATGTCAGTTGTTTTGAAAAATCAAACGGATACATCAGAATAGATCCTCATCCCGAAATGGCTCCATATACATTCCGATGGACCGGTCCTGAAGGTTTTATCTCTGTTGCACAAAACATTTCAGGCCAGGTAGCGGGCCATTATGAAATGACAATAACCGACAGGTACGGGTGTTCAGCCGTTGATGATTTTGACCTGACTGAACCCGGAAAGCTGGGTATGACAATTGCAACCTCAACCAGCCGTGATGGGAATTACAATATTGACTGTTACGGGGGACAGAACGGTACAGCCACAATTATGGCGGTGAATAATGTGGGATCAGTGGATTATATGTGGTCAGATGGTTACCTTGGCAGGACCAGGTCCAATCTGCCGGCCGGTACTCACAAGATAATTATTTCTGACTCAAACAACTGTCTTGCAGATTCCACGGTAACGCTTACAGAACCTGATGAGATAAAAATTGAGTTTATCGTGACTCCTGCATTTTGTCCTGACAAACCTGATGGAGAAATCGGCCTCATTGTCACCGGAGGGGTCTCAGCCGGGGACTATTCCTATCGTTGGTCAGACAATTCAACCGAAAAGAGCCTGAGTCATGTTCCCGAAGGATCATATAGTGTAACCGTTACCGATTTCAATGGCTGCAATGTCACAGGTGAGATTCAGATTGGCTCAATGCACAAAATATGCCTCGTTATTCCCGAAGCTTTTTCACCGAATAACGACCTGATCAATGACACATGGGTCATTGACAATGCCGACCTGTATCCCCAGTTTGAGATTTCTGTATTTAACAGATGGGGACAGATCCTTTGGGTATCAGAAAAGGGTTATCCGGTTCAATGGGACGGAAGAAGCAGAGGGGAAGACCTGCCCGTTGATTCCTACCATTATGTGATTGATCTTCATAACGGGTCCAGGCTGATTGTCGGCACAGTAACCATAATAAAGTAAAATGAAGAATCTGGTTATAATGAAAAGGCTGACAATGTTTCTTGTCTGTCTTAATTTGGCCCTACTGGCCAGGTCACAACAGTTACCGGTATACAGTCAGTATCTGTATAATAAGTTTCTGATAAATCCGGCTCATGCAGGAAGCGACGGACTGACAAGTTACAACATAACAGCCAGGGAACAGTGGGTAGGTTATGCCGGAGCACCAAGAACTTTCTCGGTCAGCGGGCAAACCAGGATCCTTAAGAAAAAGTACCGGTTAAAGCAAAATATATTTGATCAGACAGTGTATGTTCCCAAAACCGAGGGCAGGGTTGGATTTGGCGGATACATATTCAGCGACAGGAATGGCCTGGTACAAAGGACCGGCTTTCAGACCTCCTATTCCTATCATCTGTGGCTTGAGGATTACACACAGATATCGATGGGGCTGGCTATCACTGGCTACCACTACAAGATCAATGTGGATGAAACGAGCTTCAGGGAATCAAATGAGCCATTGCTGTCGGACAATCTTCGCCGGGGAGTTTTTATTCCGGATGTGGATTTCGGTATTTATGTTCTCAATCCCGGATACGAAGTAGGATTCTCAGTCTTGCAGCTTGCGGGAGCCGCTGCCAGGCTGGGAAACAATTCAAACGGAAACTACTGGATGGACAGGCATTATTACCTTTTTGGCTCTTTTAGTCTGCCATCGGGAGCAAAAGCAAAATTAAAGCCTTCCACCCTGATAAAAATATCCGAACAGTTCAGACCTCAGGCAGATATTGGATTGACTTATGTTTATGATACAAAATTCTGGATGGGAATGTCTTACAGGACCGGGAGTTCAATAGTCACCAACATAGGGATGAAATATGTCAACAGCCGGATCAAAATGACTTCCGTTTACCTGGGCTATTCCTTCGACTTTGCAATAAGCAAGATCCAGAGAGTGACTTACGGAACCCATGAAATTGTAATAGCCCTGAAACTTGGTGACAGTGCCAGGAGGTTCAGGTGGAAGGATCGTTATTGATCCACAAATTCGTGTTCTATGTTTTCGAGTGTTTTTCCTTTGGTTTCGGGCAATTTTCTCAATATGAACCAAAATCCCAGGACACATATGATCCCGTACAGCCAGAATGTACCTGACGCTTTCATAAATTTGTTCAGTATGGGAAATGTATAGGTAAGTATGAAACATGCGCTCCAGAGGGCAAATGTGCATACTGCCATTGCAAATCCCCTGATCCTGTTGGGGAATATTTCAGAAAGGACCACCCAGGTAACCGGGGCAAGCGACATTGCATAGCAGGCAATGGCGGCAACCACCATAATGAGGAGCGGAATGCCCTGGATATGCAGATAATACATTGTACCGACAGTAGCAAAAATACCTGCCAGTCCTGCAGCTCCCAGGAGCATCAGTGCTTTTCGGCCTGCCTTGTCAACAGTAAACATACCTACCAGGGTAAAAACAAGATTCACGCTTCCTGTGATCACAATATTGAAAAGTGTATCTGAAACGCTGTATCCGGCATTGGCAAAAATTTCATGTGCATAATTGAAAATAACATTAATCCCGCACCATTGCTGGAACACGGCAATAACAACTCCCATGATCAGCAATTTTCTGAATCCCGGGTTTTTAAACAGTTTAAAGTCAATCCTTTTCTCATCCTGATACAAGGTTGTAAGGATCGACTCCAGTTCTTTTCCTGCATATTCATCGCCCCCGATCCTGTGAAGGATATGAAATACCTTCATCCTGTTGCATCTGCCCTTTGCCAGGAATCTGGGGCTTTCGGGGATAAACCACATAAGGATGAAAAACAAGCCTGCGGGAACAGCGCAGGCATAGAACATCATCCGCCATCCAAACTGACCGTTCCATGATGTCATTATTTCCAGAACAGTGGCATCAGCCGGAACAGGTCTGGCAATCTTCCAGTTTACATATTGTGCTGCAAGGATCCCGATGACTATCGTCAGCTGGTTTATTGACACGAACTTTCCCCTCACGTTTGCAGGGGTTATCTCTGCAATATACAAGGGAGATAGTGTTGAAGCCAGTCCGATTCCTGTTCCTCCCACTATCCTGAAGGTTACAAAACCCGAATAACTGCCTGCAGAACCGGTTCCAAAAGATGCAAGTAAAAACAACAGTGCTGATACTATGAGCAGTTTTTTGCGACCGAACAGGTCACTCAGCCAGCCTGACAAGGCTGCGCCGGCAAGACAGCCGGTAATTGCACTGCTCATTGCCCAGCCCTGAAGGGTAACATTTCCGTCAAGGCCAAAATATGCCTCATAGAATGGCTTTGCCCCTCCTATTACAACCCAGTCATATCCGAAAAGCAGGCCGCCGAGGGCGGAAATAGCGGTAATAATCAGAAGATATCCCCAATTATATTTTGAATGCATCATCAGTACGGATTATAATCCGGGCTTCTACCGGAGATCCCTGAGGGTTTCAAGCATTGCCACAACATTTTCAAACGGCACATTTGCCTGGATATTATGTACCGAATTGAAGACAAAACCCCCGTTCTCATTTAATATTCCGCACTGTCTCCTAACCTGTTCCCTGACCTGCTGAGGTGTTCCGAAAGCGAATGCACCCTGGGTATCAACACCGCCTCCCCAGAAAACGATACGGTTGCCATATTTCTTCTTGAGAAGTACCGGATCCATCCCGGCTGCATTTATCTGGACAGGATTAATAATATCAAATCCCGATTCGATGAAAAGCTCCATAAACGATTCTACCGCCCCGCATGAGTGCTTGAAGGTTTTCCAGCCAGTATTTCCGTGTATCCAGTCATTGATCTTTCTGTAATAAGGCATCCACACTCTTTTATATGTCTCAGGCGAGCAGAAGGTTGAATCCTGTGTTCCGAAATCCGTTCCGCATATGAAAACTGCATCAATCCTGTTTCCAATGGCACCGTAAATACGCTTCAGATTCTCAACCGCTATATCGGTCTGTCTGTCGAAAATATCCTTAACAAAATCTTCCCTGATCAGTGTGGAAATATACCATTCGCTTACACCCCTGATTCCTTTTGGATTTTTCAGCTGCATGGCAGGAACGAGGGCGATATCGCCAAGTGCTGTTCCTCCAAGTGATGCAATTATCCCCTTGCCGGAGTTCTCAACTCCTGCTGCCTGCTGTTTCCAGTAATCAATATCATGTTCTGTAACAAATGAGAATTCTTCAAGATTATCCTCCAGCCGCAGGCTTGAATCGTCAATGGGGCCCTGCCTTTCCAATGCATCAAAAAAGAATCCCGATTTTGGCATAATCGCACTCGGCCCCGCTGTTGTGTCTCCTTCCGGATACATCAGGATATCACCGTTCTCATTAATGGTGTAGTTAAAGCTGCCGGGGAACAATACTTCCTGACCCCATGGGGTTCTGGCCTGTTTCCAGTCCCTGTTGGGAACTCCAAACATATTTTTTTCACCATAAAGACCGATAACATCGATATCCATCGCTTGTATCAGCTCTTCATCCACCTCACCAAGCATCTGGTATGGCTCTGTGACTTTTACAGGCTTTTTCGCCAAACCATAATAATCCCGCAGCTTTTCAACTACCCTGACATGAATTCCGGTTACCGCAGTTGATCCAAAATCGACAACAACCCTTTCAGGCTGCTGGTGGTTAATGGTTTTGAGAAAATTTTGCCTGGATGATTCTCCCATGATATTTCAGGTTTTTGGAAATTACAGGTTATAAAATTAAAAGTTTCCTTCCATTATCCTACTGAATAAGGCACTTTACCGATTTGCTGATCCAATATCATGATTTTTTAATAACTTATCATTGATCATAATTCCATCCGGATGGAAGAGTACAATGTTCCAAGCCCGTTGACTTTTAATCCCTTGAAACATCATCTTCCTTATATCAGGGATTTTGTCAATTTAAATATCCAGCTTACCGCAGAGCAGGGGTGGAATCCTTCCGAAGTCCGTAAAATGCTGAGGCATCTTGGAACATCGGTGATGGACGTTTATAACGGACCCCTTCATCTCAGCCAGATATTTGCTGAAATCCTCGATTATCTCGAAGTCAGGAAGCTGCTTTCAGGAAATTCGTTTGCATCATGGGCAGGAACCGGTTTTTCCAGTTTCAGGATTATTTCCCTGACCGACAAATCCGACTGGATATTAAAATATAATGACAATGAAAAAAGATATGTCCATATTTTTCCGGCAAAGAAAAGTCCGCATACCTTCAGGATCAAGTCCAATACACTTAAATCAGCCATTCTGTACCTGATAATGGAAGGGAAGGATTATGTGACCAGGGATGACCTGAACAGGGCCAGGGCGATCACAGGTTTACCGCCCGTGAAAAATGTTGAAGAAACCCGGGCCGTGATGGAAATGATCGATATTCTCCGTATTTGATTCCTTCCGGTCAGATTATCCTTCCTCTATGCCGTATCATAAACACCCGGAGTTGGGATCCCCTTTTAGCCTTTGTTGACTATTGAGCCACGTTCATCAATGATAAACCGATGATTATCAAATTAATTTGCGTAGATCTGACTCGAATGTTAAATTTGATAAGAATGAATTAATAAAAGTGCAAAAACCTTTTTAGTTAATGATGAAGCCAGCGTCCCGGTAATCTCAGTCGCAATTCTACTCCAATAGAAAAATGAATTTTTAAGGATGCTGGCTTTTCAAATGAAATAAAAGACAATTGAAGCATTATTATGTACGGGAAAATCAAGCAGAAACCTTCTCAGGCTTAACGCCTGTCGTCAGATTGCTCTTTTTGTTTTTAATTGTCGGAGGGAGGTGGCATCTTGCCGCCTCTCTTTTTTCATCGGAACAGGCTCACCCGACCCGGTAAAATTCAATCAGCCGGGTTTTTTATGATGCCTGGTTAATCCTGAAACCTGGTCCGTTTAACGGTCCGGACCCCAATCAGGTAAGCTACTCAACCACCAGAATTTTTTTGTCTTCATAGACACATAAATAAAAGCCGCGGGATTTGACTTCTATTTCCGCAATTGTTCTTTGCAGTTTTTTCCAGTGGCCCAATTCTGACAGGTGCAGTAAAAAATGATAGTCAGCGGGTAGTTGCAGCTTTTTCTTTACACGCTTCATTTTATACGCTTATGAGTGAACTGAAACAACCATACAATAATAAAATCTAATTAAGTTAATTGACTCGTCGGCAAAATGTTTTATGAACCATAAGGAAAAACTTATGAACAATTTAACCGCGCGGATTTTAGGGTCCGGAATTGCATAAACCTTTAAACTGGCAGCAATTATGGATCCCCTGCCATTTGACACGGGCAAGCGCTGAAGCTCGCTCACGGTGTTCGCCCGGTTCGAACGCCGCTACCCTGAGCGTTCTCGTCGCTCCTGCATGGTGGATGCAATAAATAACAACGGCTGCATAAAACCGATGATTTTACACAGCCGCAGGTGGCAGTGATCCCGGAGCGATTGTTCGCTACTCACGGGCAAGCGCTGAAGCCCGCTCACGAGCTCGCTCACGGTGTTCGCTCGGTTCGAACGCCGCTACCCTGAGCGTTCTCGTCGCTCCTGAATGGTGGATGCGATAAACAACAACGGCTGCATAAAACCGATGATTTTACACAGCCGCCGGTGGCAGTGATCCCGGAGCGACTGTTCGCTACCCACGGGCAAGCGCTGAAGCTCGCTCACGGTGTTCGCTCGATTCGAACGCCGCCTCCCTCCGCGTTCTCGTCGCTCCTGCATGGTGGATGCGATAAACAACAACGGCTGCATAAAACCGATGATTTTACACAGCCGCAGGTGGCAGTGATCCCGGAGCGACTCGAACGCTCAACCAACAGAACCGGAATCTGTCATTCTATCCATTGAACTACGGGACCTGATATTTTACGGCAAAAATAAAAGCTATGGACGGGTTTTACAACTATTTGTCAAAGATTTCCTATTTTCGCAGGCTGTAGAAATTAGGATTAAATACGGATGACCGGCGCCGGCGCCGGTCATGGGTCAGATAAATTGCGAACGATACCTGTTAATAGAATGGAATACAATTTTAAACAGATTGAAAAAAAATGGCAGCAGTATTGGGAGGAAAACAAAACCTTCAAAACTCCTGAAGACCTTAGCAACCCAAGGAAATGCTATGTCCTCGACATGTTTCCCTATCCGTCGGGAGCAGGACTGCATGTCGGACATCCGGAAGGTTACACTGCGACTGATATTTACGCCAGGTACAAAAGGATGAAAGGTTTTAATGTACTGCATCCAATGGGATGGGATGCATTCGGTCTGCCGGCGGAACAGTACGCAATTGAGACGGGCACCCATCCTGCAGTTACGACCAGGAAAAACTGTGACACTTTCAGGCGGCAGATAAAGGGATTAGGACTGAGTTATGACTGGGACAAAGAAATCAACACAACCGACCCTAAATATTACAAATGGACCCAGTGGATATTTATCCGGCTTTATAATACCTGGTTCGATGAAGTCCTGCAGAAAGGCAGGCATATCTCAGAATTGACAATACCCGAAGATATTCTTTCATCGGGTAAAGAAGCGGTAAGAAAGTATACAGATTCAAAACGGCTTGCTTATTATGCTGACGCCCTGGTATGGTGGTGCCCTGACTGCCGTATTGTCTGTTCCAACGAGGAAGTGTTAAATGACGGCTCACATGAGAAATGCGGAAACATCGTTGAAAAAAAGAATCTTAAGCAGTGGATGCTGAGGATTCCCCTTTATGCTGAAAGACTCCTTAAGGGTATCGATAATCTTGACTGGCCCGAAGGAATTAAGGAAATGCAGAGAAACTGGATCGGCAGGTCAACTGGAGCTGAAGTCGACTTTAAAATTGAGGGAATGGAGGAGACCCTGACAGTATTCACAACGCGTCCGGATACTTTGTTCGGGGCCACATATATGGTTATTGCTCCCGAACATGTTCTGGTACCCGCTATTACCATGCCCGGGTATAAAGAATCCGTAAACGAGTATATCAGGGTTGCAAACCTCAAATCGGAGCTTGACAGGACAGATCTGGCAAAAGAAAAGACCGGAGTTTTTACAGGCAGATATGCAATCAATCCCGTGAACGGGAAAAGGATACCGATATGGATAGCTGATTATGTTCTCACAGGTTACGGAACCGGGGCCATAATGGCTGTTCCTGCCCATGATACAAGGGATTTTGAATTTGCGCGCAAATTTGGGCTGCCCATAGTTTGTATCCAGGAGCCCGATGTTGAAGACCGCGCCAGGAGGGACCGGATCATAAATGGCGATGAATGCTGGACCGAAGATGGAAGCTACATCAATTCATCTGATCTGTCAACCGGGATTGACATCAACGGATTGAACAAGGAGGCAGGCATTGCACGGATCATCGGATGGCTCGAATCAAAAGGCCTGGGAAAGGCAAAGGTCAATTATAAGGTTCGCGACTGGCTGTTCAGCCGCCAGAGATATTGGGGGGAGCCGTTCCCTGTAATTCACTGGGAAGACGGTGAAATAAGCATACTCGATGAAAAGGATCTTCCCCTTGAGCTACCCGAAATGGAGAAATTTCAGCCCGGGGAAACGGGGGAATCGCCCCTTTCGAATGCGGTCGACTGGCTTGAAGTAACGGATCAGAACGGCCGCAGGGGCAGAAGGGAGACAAACACAATGCCTCAATGGGCAGGGTCGTGCTGGTATTATCTGCGTTTCATCGATCCCGACAACGATGAACAGATCTTCGACAGTGAAAAGGAAAAATACTGGATGCCTGTCGATCTTTATATCGGCGGCGCCGAGCATGCTGTTCTCCATCTGCTCTACAGCCGGTTTTGGCACAAGGTGCTGTATGACCTTGAAATAGTATCCACTGACGAGCCCTATACCAGGCTGTTCAACCAGGGTATGATCCTGGCCTTTGCCTATGAAAATGAGGCCGGCGCCAAGATACCGGCCGATCAGATTGAAGAAAGGGACGGCAGATTCTACAATGGCGAAAACGGAACCGAAGTGCGGCAGATAGTTGCCAAGATGTCAAAATCGCTCAAGAACGTGGTCAACCCCGAAGATGTTACCATGAGGTATGGGGCCGATTCCCTGCGGCTCTATGAAATGTTCATGGGTCCGCTTGACGTGATGAAACCATGGGACGACCGGAATGTCAAAGGGGTGTTCAACTTCCTGGTCAGAACCTTCAGATTTTTTTCAAATGATGCCAACATTTCCGGGGGGCCGGAAGATGTTGAAATCCTGAAAGGACTTCATAAGACAATCAGGAAAGTTGAGGAAGATATAGGAACCCTGAAATTCAATACTGCAATATCAGAAATGATGATATTCCTTAATCTTGTTTACAAGAAAGGAAAAGTGACAAGGGAAACAGCCCGCAGCTTTATTCTGATACTTTCACCCTTTGCTCCCCACCTTGGAGAGGAACTCTGGCAGCTGCTCGGCCATGAATCAACCCTTGCATATGAATCCTGGCCGGGTGTGAATGAAGAATACCTGAAGGCCGACATAGTGGAATATCCGGTTTCATTCAACGGGAAAATGAGGTTTAAAATTGAGGTGCCTGCCAATCTTGACAGAGATGAGATAGCAAGAAAGGTCCTTGCAGATGAAAGAGCCGGGAAATGGCTGGCAGATAAATCCGTTAAGAATGTGATTGTGGTACCTGACAAAATAGTTAATGTTGTAACCAGATAGCCGGTTCTCATCTTATTATGGCGAACAGGATACTAAGTATTGTTTTTTTTATTGTTATTTTATTCACAGCAGCCTGCAGGCCGCCCTCAACAACAGGTGATTGCAGCCCGGATGCATCATACGACACTGCTTCTGCCGGGAGTCCGGCAGATATCCCGTTGATGTACGGAATCCCCATAGATTCATTTGATCTTGTTTCGGGAGAAATAAAGCGTAACGGATTTCTTTCCACCCTCCTTCCCAAATATGGAATTACCATTCAGGAACTTGAAATGGTTCTGAAAAATTCCGCTGATGTTTTCGATGTCAGAAAAATAAGGTTTGGCAGCAATTACACGCTTTTCTGCGACAGGGACAGCAATGCCCGGGCCCGGTACATGGTTTATGAACATGATCCCACAACTTGCTATATTTTCAGCTTCCGTGACTCGCTCAATATAACCCGGTACAGGAAGGAAATAAATAAAGAGATCAGGTTTTCCACTCTTACAATCGAGACCTCATTATGGGATGCAATGCTGAAAAACGGGCTGCATCCGTCATTGGTTACCGGATTATCTGAAATATATGCCTGGAGTATTGATTTCTTCGGATTACAGAAGGGGGATACTTTCAGGGTGATTTATGAAGAAATGTTTATTGACGGGAAATCACTTGGTACGGGGAGGATATTTGGCGCAAGCTTTTCAGGCTACGGTACCTCTGTGTATGCTATACCTTTCGAGCAGGGAGGCCGGGAGGGTTTTTTCGACGCCGACGGCAACAGTCTCCGCAAAGCTTTTCTCAAGGCACCCCTTCAGTTTTCCAGGGTCACTTCCCGCTTTTCATCGAGCCGTCTCCATCCTATTCTCAGGATCCGCAGACCCCATTATGGTGTCGATTATGCTGCTCCCGTGGGAACTCCGGTCCATGCTGTTGGCGACGGTCGTGTGACTAGGGCAAGCCATGAAGGAGGTTCCGGGAAAATGATAAGTATTGTTCACAACAGTGTATATTCGACCTCATATCTTCATCTCAGCCGTTTTGCAAGCGGAATCGCACCCGGAGTATATGTTAAGCAGGGTGATATAATAGGATACGTAGGGAGCACGGGGCTTTCCACGGGGCCCCATCTCGATTTCAGATTTTACAAGAATGGATCTCCGGTCGATCCGCTCCGGGTTGAGGCCCCACCTGTAGAGCCTGTAGCCGATTCCAACAGGATCAGGTTTGACAGGCAGAAATCAGTTGTTGTCAGTCTGCTTGAATCCTTCTGAAGCCCTACAGATCCTTCAGGATCAGTTTTTCTATTATTTCCGGGAAATACCTGTATTCCAGAGCATGTACCTTTGAAGCAAGAGAATCGGGGGTATCGTCGCTGTCAACCCTGCATTTTGCCTGAAATATAATATCACCGGCATCATAAACCTCATTTACATAATGAATGGTAATCCCTGTTTCCGTGTCTTTGTTCTCAATCACCGACTTGTGGACCCGCTCGCCATACATACCCTTTCCGCCGTGACGGGGCAGCAGGGCTGGATGAATATTGACCATGCGCCGTGGGTAATGTTTCAGGATATCTTCCGGAACAAGCCACAAAAATCCGGCAAGGACAATAAACTCCACCTTTTCTTCAAGAAGCAGCCCGAGAACCCTGCCCTTGTTATAAAAATCTTCCCGGTCGAAAAATACAGTCTTTACTCCGAATGCTTCAGCCCTTTTTAAAACGCCGGCATCACGCTTATTTGAAAGAACCAGACTTACTTTTGCGGTATTTTTGGTCGAAAAGTATTTAATTATGTTTTCAGCATTGGTTCCCGAGCCTGAAGCAAAAATAGCGATATTCTTCATTTACAGATTGTTATAATTTATCCCATTTCCGGACAAATCTGACTAGATAAGTTTAGTTCATTAAATATCAAAATATTATGGCACATTTTCAAGAAAAAACATAAAATCATTTGAAAAATATAGTACAAATATATTTCTTTGCATGGTTTCACTAATTATTAATTAAAACTTACTGTTATGTCAGACATTGCCACAAGAGTAAAGGAAATTATAGTTGACAAGCTTGGAGTTGATGAATCGGAAGTAACTCCCGAAGCCAGCTTCACCAATGATCTGGGTGCCGATTCTCTTGATACTGTTGAACTAATCATGGAGTTTGAAAAAGAATTCAATATCGGAATTCCTGATGATCAGGCTGAAACTATCAGCACTGTGGGAGATGCCATTAAGTATATTGAAGAAAATGCAAAATAGTTTTGCATTAAATTAATCCATTGATGAGGAGAGTCGTAGTAACGGGCCTTGGAGCAATTACTCCAATAGGCAATAATTTGCATGAATACTGGGAGGGTCTGATAAATGGTGTCAGCGGGAGTACAATGATAACCCGTTTTAATACTGAAAACTTCAAGACCAGATTTGCATGTGAATTGAAGAACTACGATTCTTCGAAATACTTTGACCGCAAGGATGCCAACAAGCTTGACCTGTATTCTCAGTATGCCCATATTGCTTCAGATGAAGCTATTGTTCAATCCGGCCTGGAACTGGACAGGATAGACAAGGACAGGGTGGGAGTAATATGGGCGTCTGGCATAGGTGGTCTTGACACTTTTTACAAGGCCATCAAATCCTTCGTTGAGGGAGGCTGTATTCCCCGTTTCAGTCCTTTTTTTATTCCCAAGATGATAAGCGACATTGCTGCGGGGGCAATTTCAATCAAATACGGGTTTCGGGGCCCGAATTTCGGGACTGTTTCAGCATGCGCATCATCAACCAATGCAATAATCGATGCATTGAACTATATCCGCTGGGGCAAAGCCGACATTTTTGTCACAGGCGGTTCGGAAGCCGCAATTAACGAGCCCGGTATTGGCGGTTTCAACGCCCTTCAGGCCCTGTCGACAAATAACGATGAGTATTATACTGCATCCAGGCCATTCGACAAGACACGCGACGGATTTGTAATGGGAGAAGGTGCAGGAGCTCTGATCCTTGAAGAATATGAGCATGCCAGATCAAGAGGGGCAAAAATATACGCTGAGATCATCGGTGCTGCAATGACAGCCGATGCATTTCATCTAACCGCTCCTCATCCTGAAGGCCTGGGGGCTTACAAGGTAATGGATCTGGCACTGAAAGATGCCGGAATAGACCCCGAAGAAGTTGATTACATCAATGTTCACGGCACTGCAACACCTCTTGGTGACATATCTGAGACAAAAGCCATTCTAAAGGTTTTCGGGGATCACTCCTATAATATGAACATAAGTTCAACAAAATCAATGATCGGTCATCTACTGGGTGCTGCCGGTGCTGTCGAGGCTATCGCTTCCATTATGGCAACGATAAATGATGTGGTCCCGCCAACGATAAACTTCAATATCCCTGATCCGGAAATAGATCCTGGCCTGAACTTAACCCTGGGCAAGGCCCAGAACAGGAAAGTAAATATTGCAATCAGTAACACTTTTGGATTCGGGGGCCATAATGCTTCCCTGGTTATAAAAAAAGCCCGCTTTTAGTGACCTTCTTCCAGAAGAAAAAAAATGGTACGTATATTCTTGATAAACGGGAATTCGCTTCCCGTTTAAAGGCACTTCTGGGATTCCGGACCCGGAACCTGCGCCTATACGAGGTAGCATTCATTCACCGGTCTGCATCTTATAGCTTGCCCGATGGCAAACGGGTAAACAATGAAAGACTTGAATTCCTGGGTGATGCAATTCTCGATGCAATACTCTCAGATTATTTGTTCGAGAAGTTTCCCGGTGCAACTGAAGGGTTCATGACAAAGATCCGGTCAAGGATCGTCAACAGGGAAGTCCTCAACCAGCTTGCCCTTTCGATGGGAATTGATAAAATCCTTGTCAGCAATATCGGTCCCGGTCAGGTTACCAGGAACCTGTTCGGGGATGCTCTCGAAGCACTCATCGGAGCCCTGTTCCTCGACAAGGGATTCAGGAAAACCAAGGAGTTGTTCATATCAAAAGTGCTCAATTCTTATCTCGACCTCGACAGTATAGTAAATAAGGACAGTGATTATAAGAGTCTTGTTTTCGAATGGGTCCAAAAACATAAATCAAAACTTTCTTTCTCATATAACGAAGATTACGACTCCGAGATAAGGAAATCGGTTTTTTCAACAACTCTGAAGATCAACGGGAAGATATACGGCACAGGTCAGGGAGCCACAAAAAAGGAAGCAGAACAGGAAGCAGCCGGGCAGGCATTGACAAGACTGAAGGATATTCCCAGTGATATTACTCAATAACGGTTCATTTATTAACTTTACCCCTCAGCAATTCCCGGGATGAGTGGTTCAAAAAAAGTAAAGAAAATACATTTGCCAGCAGAAGGCCATGATGAAATAATGCTGGTCGGAATTGTAAGCACCGATGCCCAGTACAAACTTGCCCTTAAGCTGAACAGGAAACTTGGGATAAGCCTTAAAAGTGCCATCCCTGTTGAGATTCATGACCCTCGCGGAAAAGTCCTGGTGTTTTCAAAGTTCTCTGATGTACTTTCAGCACATGAAACATCGATTCATTTCGTCTCAAACAGATCGAATGCTGATTTCCTGTTTAAAAAGCTGGGCAATATAGATTACCTTCTTGCAATTTATGATCCCGCACATACTTTCCCAACCGGGGAGCTTATTTCAGATCTCAGGGGCATTGACACGGTGACTGCTGTCTTTAGTATTGACCTTGACACACTGAAGGATAAGAATATCAAGTATCTTGTGGGCTGATCAGTCTCAAACTGTTTATGCCAGTACCAAAAAAGAGGAGCCGCCCCTGTAAAAGAGGCGGCTCACTTTCTGATAACCCTAAAACTAACCTAACCTATGAAAAAAACCTCCGGCATAAGTAAATCAAATATCATGCCAAACCTTATGCAAATATAAAACCCTTTATTGAATAAAATAGCTCGATCACCATAATTAGCTGTAAATTAACATTTTTTTATTATTCTTTAACAATAGGGGATCATTCAGCCGGATGGAGGAGAACATACCAGGTCCTGAAAACAGGCCATCATTTAACCTATTCAGGGGAGTCAGCTAATGCAGAATACATATGTTCACTGCAGAAGGACCGCTGTTAAAATAAGTTAAAGCAAGGCCAGAAACGTTTTATACGCTTACCTTTGTAACTATATGAAAAGGAAAACAATAGTATTGCTGGCCATACTTTTCTTCCTTGCCATTTCAGGTTTGATTCTCATACAGCTGAACTGGATCCGGAATGCTATTGCCATAACCGACCAGCAATTCAGGTATAATGCGAACAAAGCACTGGAATCCGTTGTACTTGCACTCGAAGAGCAGGAACTAATTGACCGCATCATTGAAGAAATAGATCCCGAATCATCTGATTCAGTTACAGCGATTTTACCTGCCAACTCACCCCTTGCAAAAAAGCTTAAGGGATACAAGCCTGACCCAAGGCTACTCAAAGAATACGGCCTAAGCAATTCTGATCAACCGGTAATCATTTCCAATGCAGGACAGAAGATTTTCATTTCGGCAAAAGAGATATCTCCTATTCCTGATGAAGTAATAACCGAACCCTCTGCTCAGGCAACAAGTGCAGGAATAACAGGGCGCGTGAGCAATAAGATAATTTTCCTTGAGAGTGTTATGCAGAATATCCTGCATAACACACCTGATATACGTGACAGGATCGTGCCTGAAAAAATATACAAACAGATAAGAACTGCTCTCAACAACGTCGGTATCCATCTCGATTTCGAGTTTTCAATACGTTCAGGCCGGTTTGGAACCATATGGAGCACCCCGGGATTTACCGATAAACCCGGCACGAACAAGTTTATTATTCAACTGTTTCCCAATGATCCCGTTCCCGGCCAGAACCAGATAGTAATGTACTGTCACCAGGAGAACCAGTACAAATTTGAAAAGATAGGCAGCCTTGGGATCCTGTCCATTGTGTTCACACTTCTTATTTTCCTCCTTGCAACCGGAACATTTATAGTGATCTTCCGGCAGAAAAAACTATCGGAGATCAGAAATGATTTCATCAACAACATGACACATGAGCTGAAAACTCCGATCTCCACCATTTCACTAGCCTCGCAAATGCTGGGCGATAAAAGTATTTCCGCCAGGAAGAAGAATACCAGTCAGCTGGCCAGGATAATTTCCGATGAAAGCATGCGCCTGAAATTTCAGGTTGAAAAAGTGCTGCAGATGGCAATTTTCGAGAAAATGAATACCCGGCTTGATTTTTCCTTTATGGATGTCCATAATATAATCAACAGGGCCGTCGAAAATTTTTCCCTGCAGATCCAGAGCCTTGACGGGACGGTCAGAAAGGAATTCAAATCGGAGGATCCGTTTGCAATGATTGATGAAATACATTTTCTGAATGCGATTTCCAATCTTCTCGACAATGCGATAAAGTATTCAAAGGGCAGGCCGGATATAACCATTACAACATACAACAGTAACGGGGGCATCAATATCATTATTGAAGACAAGGGCATCGGCATAAGCAAGGAAAATCTGAAGAGGATTTATGATAAGTTCTACCGGGTCCACTCGGGAAATGTTCATGATGTAAAGGGGTTCGGCCTGGGACTGACATATGTTAAAAAGGTAATTGAGGAACACAACGGAACAATCAGGGCAGAGAGTCAGATCAATAAAGCAACTAAATTCATAATGTTTATCCCCAAAAACGGAACGAAATGAATAAAAAAATTCTGCTTGCAGAGGATGACAGTAATCTGGGCGGATTACTTAAGGCATACCTTGGTGCAAAAAATTACGATACAACACTGGCAAATAATGGCAGGTCGGCTCTTAAGGCATTTTCCTCGGAGACATTTGATATTTGTATCCTTGACATTATGATGCCCGAAATGGACGGACTGACCCTTGCCAGTTCCATCCGGAGTATAAATCCGGCCATGCCTTTTATCTTCCTTACTGCAAAGAATCAGAAGGAAGATGTCATTGAAGGGTTCAGGGCCGGAGCAGATGATTACATCACAAAGCCCTTTTCAATGGAAGAGCTGCTTTACAGGATTGAGGCGATCCTCCGACGATCCTCCATGGCCGATGTTTCAGAAGTGGAAGATATTTTCAGGATAGGTGGTTACATGTTTGATCACAAAAGACAGCTTCTGACTCATGGTGACCAGACAACTAACCTCACAACAAAGGAATCGGAGCTTCTAAAACTGCTATGTCTTCATAAAAATGAGATTCTCGAACGAAATTTTGCCCTGAGGAGTATCTGGATTGACGATAATTATTTTAATGCCAGGAGTATGGATGTATACATTACCCGGCTGAGGAAATACATGAAGAAGGATCCTTCGGTAAAGATCCTCAATGTTCATGGAAGAGGCTACAGGCTGATCTGCTGAAACAAAACCCTGACCTGATATTCATCGGGTCAGGGTAGTAAGTCTAGGTTAGATTGAAGGGTTTAATGTTATAAGATCCCAATCCCGGGTGCTAAAGTAATATTTTTTTTATACAAACTGCATGACAATTCAAATCTTTGGCTCCTCCCCTAAAATAAGTTACACTGAAATACTTTTCAGTCGGGTTTAAGCACAGCAAGGAATGCCTGCTGTGGAACTTCCACGCTTCCAATCTGCCGCATTCTCTTTTTTCCTTTTTTCTGTTTTTCAAGCAGTTTCCGTTTCCTGGTGATATCACCTCCGTAGCATTTGGCAGTTACATCCTTGCGGATGGCTTTAACTGTTTCGCGCGAAATAATCTTTGCCCCGATAGCTGCCTGGATGGCAATATCAAACTGCTGACGTGGAATAAGTTCTTTCAGCTTCAGGCACATTTTCCTGCCAAAGTCATAGGCATGTCCGCGGTAAATAAGAGTCGACAGGGCATCCACCATTTCCCCGTTAAGCAGTATGTCTAGCCTTACCAGGTCAGCTTTTTGATAGGCGGAATAATAATAGTCAAACGAAGCATATCCTTTCGAGATGCTTTTTAGCTTATCGTAAAAGTCAAAAACAATCTCCGAAAGAGGCATTTCAAAAGTCAGTTCTACCCTGTCGCGAGTCAGATATACCTGGTTTTTTAGCGTTCCTCTCTTGTCAATGCAAAGCTTCATGATAGATCCCACATACTCTGTGTGTGTGATTACCTGTGCGGTGATGTAAGGTTCCTCAATCCTGTCAATATGATTTACAGCCGGCATTCCCGATGGGTTGTGGACTTCTATTTCCTCTCCCTTCGTAGTAAAGACCCTGAATGAGACATTTGGGACAGTGGTAATTACATCCATGTTAAATTCACGGTCGAGGCGCTCCTGAACAATTTCCATATGCAGTAATCCCAGAAACCCGCATCTGAATCCGAAACCAAGTGCTGCTGAGGACTCAGGCACGAAAGAAAGGGAAGCATCGTTGAGCTGGAGTTTTTCAATCGAAGTTCTGAGATTCTCATAATCATCCGCATCAACCGGATATATTCCTGCAAAAACCATTGGTTTGACATCCTCAAATCCGGATATTGCCTTTTCGCATGGGTCCGTGACATGGGTTATTGTATCACCCACCTTCACTTCTGACAAAGCTTTTATTCCTGAAATAATATAGCCTACATCTCCTGCTCCAAGTTCATTCCGCGGGTCCTGTTTCAGTTTAAGTACGCCAATTTCCTCAGCGTTGTATTCATGACCGGTACTAACGAACTTAACCCTGTCACCTTTTCTGATTGTTCCGTTGACTATCCTGAAATAGGCAACAATACCTCTGAATGAATTAAAAACCGAATCAAATATAAGGGCCTGAAGCGGAGCATCCGGATCGCCTGCCGGAGGAGGAATGCGGTTAATGATCTCCGTAAGGATCCTGTCAATGCCCATTCCGGTCCTGGCACTTGCTTCAATGATATCTTCCCTTTTACATCCAACCAGTTCAACAATCTGGTCCTTTACCTCCTCGGGCATTGCACTGGCCATATCCATCTTGTTGAGCACAGGAATGATCTCAAGATTATGGTCTATGGCCATGTAAAGATTAGATATCGTCTGAGCCTGGATCCCCTGTGTGGCATCAATCACCAGGAGGGCTCCTTCGCATGCAGCTATTGCACGCGACACTTCATATGAAAAGTCGACATGACCCGGTGTATCAATAAGATTCAATATGTATTTTGAGTCATTCAGGCTGTATTCCATCTGGACGGCATGGCTCTTGATCGATATGCCTCTTTCCCTTTCGAGGTCCATGCTGTCCAGAACCTGATCCTGAAAATCCCTTTCGCTCACGGTATTTGTTTTCTCCAATAAACGATCGGCCAGGGTGCTTTTACCGTGATCAATATGTGCTATAATGCAGAAATTACGGATTTTATGCATCAGGGAAGCTTTTTAAACAGGTGCAAATATATAAAATATCTTTTTTGAGGATTGGAGGGTGGCTGGCAAAAAAAAGGGGCCCTTTATGAGGGCCCCCTGTTATTCACTGCAATATTACATCATTCCCGGCATGCCGCCACCCATTCCCTGGGGAGGCATAACAGGTTTTTCTTCTTTTTCCTCAACAACAACCGTCTCGGTTGTCAGGAACATTCCTGCAACGGAGGCAGCATTCTCGAGAGCAACCCTCACAACCTTCACGGGGTCAATAACACCAGCCGAATAAAGCTTCTCAAAAACATCGGTCTGCGCATTGTATCCATAATCACCCTTGCCTGACTTTACTGCCTGTGCCACAACGGCACCTTCTTTTCCGGCATTGATGGCTATCTGGCGCAGGGGTTCCTCAATAGCACGCTTTACGATTTCAATTCCGGTTGTCTGATCATCATTTTCACCCTTGAGCTTTTCAATTGCAGAAATGGCACGAATATAAGCCACCCCGCCGCCGGGAACGATTCCCTCTTCAATGGCGGCCCTGGTTGCGTGAAGTGAATCATCAACACGGTCTTTCTTGTTTTTCATTTCAACTTCAGAAGCAGCACCAATATAAAGAACGGCCACACCGCCTGAGAGTTTGGCCAGACGTTCCTGGAGCTTTTCCTTGTCATAATCTGAAGTTGTTGTGGTCATCTGCTGCTTGATCTGACCAATCCTGGCCTTGATCATTTCCTTATCACCATAACCGTTGACAATGGTGGTATTCTCCTTGTTGACTGTTACCTTCTCGGATGTTCCAAGCATGTCAAGGGTAGCATGCTCGAGTTTTAGTCCCTTTTCCTCGGAAACAACAGTACCACCTGTAAGGATGGCTATATCCTCAAGCATCTCTTTCCTCCTGTCACCGAATCCGGGAGCTTTTACGGCACACACTCTCAATGATCCCCGCAACCTGTTTACAACAAGGGTGGCAAGAGCCTCGCCTTCCACATCTTCTGAAATGATGAGAAGAGGCCGGCCGGTCTGTGCGGTTGTCTCAAGGATCGGAAGCAGGTCTTTCATTGAGGAAATCTTCTTGTCATATATAAGAATGTATGGGTTTTCAAGTTCGGCTTCCATCTTTTCGGTATTTGTAACAAAGTATGCTGAGATGTAACCGCGATCAAACTGCATTCCTTCCACAACCTCAACCGAAGTGCTGGTACCCTTTGATTCTTCAACTGTAATAACGCCTTCTTTTTTAACCTTATCCATTGCTTCTGCAATCAGTTTACCGATTTCCTGATCATCGTTGGCCGAAATTCTTGCAACCTGCTCGATCTTTTTAAGGTCATTGCCAACTACCTGGGCCTGTGACTTGAGATGTTCAACTACATGTTCAACAGCTTTGTCGATGCCGCGTTTAACATCCATAGGATTGGCACCTGCAGTAATATTCTTCAGTCCCACATTAATAATGGCCTGTGCAAGCACGGTGGCCGTTGTTGTCCCGTCACCCGCAACATCACCCGTCTTTGAGGCTACTTCCTTAACCATCTGTGCACCCATGTTCCGATAGGGATCTGACAATTCAATGTCCTTTGCAACGGTAACCCCGTCCTTTGTCACATGAGGAGCTCCGAACTTCTTCTCCAGAACCACGTTCCGGCCCTTGGGACCCAATGTTACCTTTACGGCGTCTGCCAGCTGATCCACACCTTCCTTAAGCAGGGCACGAGCATCAATATTGTATTTAATTTCCTTTGCCATAGTGTTTAGTATTTATTATTAGTTTATGATTTTTATGCTATGAATAAGATATCCGACTGGGAAATAAGCAGATAATCCTCATTGTCAATGGAAAGCTCCTGTCCGGAATATTTTCCGTAAAGCACCACATCCCCCTTCTTAACTTCCATTTCTTCATCTTTCTTGGGTGCGCCCACCATAACAACAGTGCCCTGACGAGGTTTTTCCTTTGCGGAATCAGGAATAATAATTCCGCTTGCGGTTTTCGCTTCAGCTTCATGAGGTTTAACCAGTACTTTCCCGGCTAAAACTTTTCCTTTCAATTGTGCCATTTCTATATAGTTTTAAAGTTAAACATGATTTTCCGACTTGTTGCCTTAGCATAATTTATGCCAAAGGATTATTTTCTATGATTCAGGACCCTCTACCGACATTTTTTCCCTCAAAAATTGTCAGTTTCTATTAAGGCTACAGGCACCGGTAGTGTATATTGCTGATATTCTGTCTGTTAATAATCTGATAAAAAAGTGTCAGCTTATGACAAACTGACACCTGGCAATTGTCGGAATATTATGTCTTTTTAATTCGAAGGATTGGTTTCATCCCGGTTACCTGCCGGAGAAGATGAAGGAGGGACAGCTGAAGGCAAAGTAGGAATGGCATTCGGATCAACAACATTCTGAATCTGGTTTTCTATCCTGGAGCGTTCCGGTCCCGATCCGCGCGGGATGCTTGCAGTTGCAACCACACATAGCAGGAGAATGGCACCTGCCAGGGTCCATGTTGATTTTTCAAGAAAGTCGGCTGTTTTTCTGATTCCCATCGTCTGACCTGCTGAAGTAAAGTTTGCTGCAAGGCCCCCTCCTTTTGAATTCTGCACGAGGACGATCAATACCTGCAGGATGCAGGCAATAATAACCAAAACTGAAACAAATATATAGATCCCCATTGCTTATTATTTTAATATCTCTCTTATTTTTTCAATTTGAGTTGCAAAGTAACTGTTTTTTTCAGGAAATTTCAAACATAATCGTTCATAAATATCGATCGCCTTGGAGTAATATCCCTGATTTACATAGATTTTTGCAAGTGTCTCCGTTATGAAGCCTCCCCTTTCCTCAGTAAATGGCCTTGCCAGATCCTCATTTCCGGTTTCGGTTTTTTCTTTCCGCGGCTCAATCCTCGGATTTGCCATGATGAATTTATCTATCAGTTCAGCCTGAGTCTGACGCACAATGCCTGATTCTGCTGAAGGTTGCTGTACTTCAACCATACCGCTTCCGGCTGATCCAGGAAAGTATTCAGCTGCCGGAGGCATTTGGAGTTTCGGCCTGTCGGGTTCAGGAAAAACTTCCCGGGCAGGCTTTTGTTCTGTCAATAAATCCGGCGCCCTAACTGATTTATCGGCAGATGTGTCAGCTGAAACTGATTCATCGTCCGGCTGCAAACCCTGTCCAGAATCATGTTGCAACGCTGATGTTACCCGGGATCCGCCTGTCGTATCACTCTGTCTGCTCCCGGCATATGCATGATCAGGATACTCGTCCCTTTCATCAACTGAAAACCCCGGATCCATATAGAAAATTCTCTCTTCGGAGTTTTCTCTTTCCACTTCAAAAACAAAAACAGGATTTTCAATTTCCTCGTCGGTAACGGTTGATAGGTAAATAGAACGGGTTACTATATAATCGGCCGATTTTTTCAGTCCTTCAGCAGATTCATCAGCTTCGCTTTTCTCATATTTGTCGATCAGCTCATCACTGTTCATGGCTGATTCGATCACAGTCTGTTCAATATCACCTTTTTCAGAATAGTCTTTCCTGCTGACGGCAGTATATTCCAATTCCTTACCGCTGGTTTCAATTTCAGGCTGCCCCGGAAGGAGTTCCTTGAATTCCGCATCAGGAGTTTCATGCATTTCGGAGCCGGTCTCAGGTTTTTCGGCAGACAGCTGCACTGAAGGCGCAGGTAAATCTTCGTTCCCAATGGCGGCAGACTGACCCTGAATCTCTGTTTGGTCCCGGACAGCCTCAGCGTCACGTGCTTCACCGGCTTTGCAATTAAGAAGATTATAAAGGACCTCCCTGTCAGCAACATGAATGGCAGAGTTTTTAAGCTGGTTCTCAAACTTTACGTCTGAGGTATCCCTCAAACCTTTAAGCAACAACAGGTGTGCGGTCTGAAAATATGGAAATGCATCTACGATATCATTGATCTCACCGATCAAATGACGCTCAATGGGAGTATTGACGTTTATCATCCTAATAAAGTCATCCTTGTTCATGGCTCATCACCAGTTTACGAATGCTCTGTTAAAGATATCTTCCACAATCATTTCAATTATCTTCCGTGAAAGTTCATCTTCAACCTGGCTCAGGTCCAGGGCGCTGTCGTAATCTTCAAACCTCGAAAAAGTTTGTTCATAGCTCAGGTCCGGATCGACTGCATTTGTGAATTCCACCCTTACAGTGATGGTGAACCTGTTTACGGCAGCCTGCGCATCTGCCGAAACTGTAAGCGGCCGGGTATTGTAATCCGTGATCTCGCCTTCAAAATTAACATCCCCGAGCCCGTTAACGAAGCTCAGGCTGGTCTGCGACTTGCATTTGTCGATAAGCGCATCCGTCAGGTTCTGACTCAATGCCGGCTGAACCAGGCTTGCCCTGTTCTGGAAATATTGAATGCTGATTGTTTTAACCTCGGGGGAAATACTTGCTCCCGAAAATGAATATGTAACCTTGCATCCGTGAAAAAGTACGGGAATTAAAAGGATTATGGCAATAACGTAAATCCCCTGTCGCATCTCGATGAGTTTCTTATAATTCAATCCCGTATTCCTTGATTTTTCTGTACAGGGTCCGCTCGGAGATACCAAGTTCCTGTGCGGCCATCTTACGTTTTCCGTTATATTTCTCAAGGGCCTTTTTTATCATTTCAATCTCCTTTCCCGTCAGTGAAAGGGATTCCTCCACCACTTCCTCCGTATCCTGAATATTGCTCCTGTCATGGTGGACTGAAAAATCCTGTGCCTTTTTGCTGCCTGTACCTGAATAGTGATCGGCATGATGCCCGGACCGGCCGAACAGATTTTTAATTGTTCCCATGTCCGACTCATGAAAATCAAGATCAGCTTCTTCCCTCTTGATCAGATCAAAAACGAGTTTTTTCAGATCGTTCATATCACTTTTCATGTCGAACAATATCTTATAAAGAATTTCGCGTTCAGAGGAGAACGACTTGTCTTCATTCCTTTTCATCAGAACCGGAAGTTTATTCCCGGTGTAATCGGGCAGGTAAGACCTAAGCACTTCTGGTGTTATTTCCCGTTCCTGTTCTATAATGGAAATCTGTTCCGTTATGTTTTTAAGCTGTCGTACGTTACCCGGCCATGAATAACTGAGCAGGATATTCTTTGCTTCATTGTTTAACCGTATGGCCGGCATCCTGTACTTTTCCGCAAAATCGACGGCAAATTTCCTGAAAAGCAGAAAGATGTCCTCGCCCCTTTCCCTGAGTTCAGGGATTCTGATGGGGACGGTATTCAGCCTGTAGAAAAGGTCCTCCCTGAACCTGTTATTTTCTATTGCCTGCGGAACGTCCACATTACTGGCGGCAATAACCCTGACGTTCGTCTTTTGAACCCTTGATGAGCCGACCCGGATAAATTCGCCTGTTTCGAGCACCCTGAGAAGCCTTACCTGGGTTGATAAAGGAAGTTCCGCGACTTCATCGAGGAAAATGGTACCGCCGTCAGCCACCTCAAAATATCCTTTCCTGCTTTCAGTTGCCCCTGTAAAGGCGCCCTTTTCATGGCCGAAAAGCTCTGAATCAATTGTTCCTTCCGGTATGGCCCCGCAGTTCACTGCAATGTATTGTCCGTGCTTCCTCGTACTGTAATGATGAATAACCTGCGGAAACACCTCCTTGCCGGTTCCGCTTTCGCCGGTTATCAGCACTGAAAGATCTGTCGGGGCAACCTGCACAGCAATATCAATGGCCCGGTTAAGGCCCACATAGTTCCCGATGATTCCGAACCTCTGCTTGATGCTTTGCAAGTCTTTCATTCCATGTTTCATCAATGATGCGAATTTAAGACATTTTTAAAACATTGGGAAATGCTAATTTCTTAAATTAGCTTCATGAAAAGTGACAGCAGCCATCGTTTTGCAGGTATCATACCTGCACGATATGCATCGACCCGGTTCCCCGGCAAACCACTGGCCGACATAGGCGGGAAGACTATGATCAGGAGGGTTTATGAACAGGCTTCTTTATCTCTTGAAACTGTTTATGTTGCCACTGATGACGACAGGATCTTTAAAGCAGTCAGGGATTTCGGGGGCAATGTCATTATGACCTCGGAAGCGCACAGGAGCGGCACTGACCGTTGCGCCGAAGCTATATCACTTATATCCGGGAAAGAAGGGATGGAGTTTGACATTGTTATCAATGTACAGGGCGATGAGCCCTTTATACTTCCTGAACAGATTGACCTCATCAAGTCATGCTTCGATGACAGCTCGGTCGAAATCGCCACCCTTGTGAGAAGAGCCGGACCAGGGGAAGATATATTCAATCCCGATCAGCCGAAAGTGGTTCTCGACTCATCGGGGAATGCCATATATTTCAGCCGGGCGGCAATTCCTTTCATCAGGGATTCACAAATGGCAGAATGGACCCTCAGGCATACATACTATAAGCATATCGGGCTGTATGCCTACAAAACCGCAACCCTGCTGGAAATTACGAAACTCCCTCCCGGGGAACTGGAAATCGCGGAATCCCTTGAACAGAACCGCTGGCTTGAAAATGGTTACAGGATCAGGACCGCCGTTACAACCCTGGAAAGTATCTGTATTGATACACCCTCCGACCTTGAAAAAGCTAAAACCCATATAACGGATTTCGATAAATTTTGTTATCTTTAGCACGAAATTTGCTTGCTGTTTTTGGCAAAATGGTATCCATGAAAAAGGGGTTGATTTCTATCTTACTGATGCTATCTGCAATTGCACTGCATGCACAGAAGGATACTGCCGACTCACTCAGGAATTATTCCTCCAGATTCTTTTTCAGGGACAATATAAATACCAATATAAGTATTTACCCGGTGCCTGTCAAATACAACACCTTTTCAATACGGGCCGACAAGGAGATGAAACAGGTCAGGGTGACCAACATGATCGGACAGGATATTTTCAGGGTACAATATCAGAACCCCCAGTCATTCACAAAAGTCATGCTGGAAAATCCCCAAAGGGGAATGTACCTGGTGACAATAGCTTTCAGCGATGGTTCAAGAGTGGTAAAAAAAATAATGATCGAGAAACCCGACTAAGATGCCCTGATTCCCTGCACAACGGATTCACGTTGAAGTCCCTTTTGTAAAAAAATATTGAAAAAATAATAACAACCCTGCGGGTTGATTGTTATTATCATGGAGCTATCTTATTATCCGATGGTTTAATTCATTATTCAATTATCATGGAAGAGGGGATGAATGTTTTTTCGATAAAGGATCTTGAGGACTTTTCAGGAATTAAGGCTCATACCATCAGGATATGGGAAAAAAGATATGGAATTCTGGAACCTGAAAGGACAGACTCCAACATTAGGACATACAGTGAATCCGAGCTCAAGAAGATTCTGAATATTGCCTATCTTAAGAAAAACGGATACAAAATATCAAGGATCGCACTTCTCAGTGAGGACGAGCTGACCCGGGAAGTAATTTCACTCAGCGACAGGAATAAAACAGGTGATCGGGAAAACCATCCAGACAAGATCCTCCTTTCAGCAATAAAGTTCAATGATCAGCAATTCACAGGGGTGCTGACACCACTGATCAGAAAACATGGTCTGGAAGAAGCCTACTTGTCATACCTGTATCCTTTGCAGGAAAAATCGAGGATCCTATGGCAGACAGGAAGCCTGTCAAAGGCTCAGGAACAATTCATAAGAAATATTATAAAACAGGTCCTCATTTGTGAAGAATTCAACTTTAAAATCACTTCAGCAAAATCTGGCAATACTGTGGCCATGATCAACACTTCTGATCTGATATCGGAAAATAATTTCCTGTTTTACAGATACCTGCTCAGGAAAAAAGGATATGATGTCATTTTCAGCGGAGGCACATTGCCAGCATCGGAAGTAATTGAAATATATAAGATCAGGCCATTCAACTTTCTCATTGTCAATGCCGGAGTCCATCATTTTTCAGACGAGAAGATAGGATATTTCAGCAATCTTGGAAAATCGCTGTTCATCAAAAAAATAATTTTCACGGATATTCCTGACCCGGAAGGAAGAAAAATTCCCGACAATATTTTAATTTCTGAAAATCCCCGGGATTTTGCCAGTATTATTGACTCCATCTGGTAGCATAATTGCTCTTCCGGTGCCTGTAATGATTTATTTCAGGAGGTCTGCAAAATATTGTCTCTGGGCATCAAGATCAAGAAACGGATATTTTGCCTGTACATTGTTAATTCGTTCAATCATCTCCTCAGCAAACTTTTCCGGATGGGATGAGTCAGGCCTGAGCCTGTGCAAAGCTGCCTTTGAGATTTTTAGTACTTCCGAATATATGTTCAATGCATTGCCGTCAATATAGCACTTAGCAAATTCGTTCCATATATATTCGGTAGCTGTATCCGACAAGTGAAGCATATCGGTATCATAAAAACGATAATCCCGCAGGTCGTCCATAACCAGCTCATAGGCAGGAAAGTAACCCGGCTTTGACGGATGTCGCTGAAGTTCTTCGACTGCAAGAAGCAATACCGATTTACTTATCTGGTTGCCATGTGCACCTTCTTTCCAGTGTCTTACGGGGCTTATTGTAAAAATAACCTTCAGGTCGGGAAAAGATGAATTAATAACTTCAAGTTGTGCCGACCAGATATCGGTTATTTCATTTACCGAAACCATTCTCCGGCTAAATTCCGATTGCGGGATTTTATGACAGTTTGATACTATTTCGCCGGTTTTGTTAAACGAATATACCCAGGCGGTCCCGAAAGTCACAAACAGGAACTTTGAACCAGACAGGAAATCGTGGGCCTGTTCAATATTGTCATTGATCCTTTTTAAAAGGCTATCAGCATTTCCTGAAGTAAATTCAGTATAATGACTGAAACTAATCCATTTTTCGCCGGTTTTGTATAGATCGCCAGAATTGAATCTTTTTCGCTGAATAACAGCGCTGAGTGTGTTGCAAACAGAAACCGGGTTAAAAACCGTTCCAAAGGGATTTATCATTACGGGCAAACAGCCCAGTTCCATCAGCTTTCCGATCGATGTGGCAAAACATGATCCGAGAAAAAACACCGGGGTATGATAAGTGATTTTTTCCGGTGAAGGAGGAATGGTAAAAGTTGTTCTGAGCTTCATCTTCCTTTCAGGGAAATATTCATGAAATCCTGTTCATGATCCAGCTTATGACATAATCAATAACTTCCGACCTGTTCAGATCATTATGCAATTCATGAAATCCGCCTTTCCATATTTTCAATTCCGCCTTCCTGCTTGCCGCAGCGAATTCGGTACTTCCTTCAGGTGAACAAATCCTGTCATCACTCCCATGCATAAGCAAAAGCGGCTTCGTGAGCAGATGCGCTTCCCTTATGGCTCCGCCGGCCGCCCTGAAAGCACCTGTAGCAAGACTCAGGGAAATCCTGTCATGGTTGAGCGGATCATCATTATATTCCTTTACCACATTACTGTCGTTTGAAATATCCTGAGGATCGATTCCGTTCGGTATAGTCACGGAAGGAAGGATCTTTCCCGCCAGAGCTGCGAGTTTCTTTTTAAATGGTGAAGGTTCGTCGGAAAGTTTCAGCCATGGAGAAGTAACTATTGCCCCATTAACCGGAGGATTCTTCTTCAGGAGATAGCTGAGAACTATCCCGCCTCCAAGGCTGTGCCCGTACAGGAACAACGGAATACCCGGAAAGATTTTCCTGCAATCAGCCTGGAGGATGTCAAGCATCTCGTACAATAATCCATAATCCCGAATATATCCTCTTGAGCCGTCCGAACGTCCATGTCCGGGCAGGTCAGCCCCGGCAAATCCAATTTCATTCTTCATGAAAATATCGGCCAGGAAAGAATATCTGCCAATATGTTCACCCAAACCATGAACCATTATTATGACAGCTTTTGTCCTCCCACCCGGGTTTCTTATGAAACCCCTGAGTACCTGGCCGTTGCTTATTTTAATGTTAATATCCATACTTTTTGTTTTTAAAAATACGAAAGAAATACTGAAATAACTTAAGATTGGGCCCGAACTCGAAGAAAAAGCAAATGGCCGGGGAGATGCAACATTATAAATGAAATCAACGGGCTGAATCCGTTTTGAAATGAACTGCCGGACGGAAAGGGAACGATACGGCAGTTGATTATGTACAACGGAGCAAATTAATGAGTTCTGAACGGTTTCCTGCAAAATCATCCTGCCGGTCATATCCCGGAAAAATCACCAATTACCGTGAACACAATTTATCATCAATTTAGAACAGATACTGCAACTTTGCTATAATCTACTGATACACAGTATGTCCTGTATTTGTATTCTTTTGAATAATTCCGGAATAATAAGATTTAAAGATATTAAGATTTGTTTATCTTTAATTATTTGCTAGATTTGTCCCATCAAAATGAATGCAGCCATGACAACATTCGAATTCAACCATAATCTTCTCGAAATGAAAGGCAATCTGCAAAGGTTTGCATTGAGCCTGACTGCTGATCGTGACACGGCCCTTGATCTGGTGCAGGATACATATTTGAAAGCCATAACATACAAGGACAAATTTGTTGATTACACCAATCTGAAAGCGTGGGTTTTCACGATCATGAAAAACACCTTTATAAACAACTATCGCCGCAATATCAAGGAAAATACAATTATTGACGGGACACAGGATCTGTATTATCTGAACATGCCTCATGACAAGGGGTTTGCTTCCCCTGAATCGAACTACGCCGAGGAGGAGATCATCAGGGCTATCGATTCACTTGGCGATGAATTCAGGATTCCCTTCAAGATGCATATTGATGGATTCAAGTATCACGAAATAGCAGAGAAGCTTGGGCTAAAGATCGGTACTGTAAAGAGCAGGATCTTTTTCACCAGGCAGAAACTTATGCTGATGTTAAAAGATTACAACAGCTGAAGATTTTTTCTGGTTCTTATCAGGTTGATTAGGTTTATTGGTTTAGTGGGAGGCTGTCTCAAACCATTAAGTTCCTTTTCCGGGTGAAAAAGGATGCCGCAGGTAAGGATGCATCTGCAGCATAACGAAAGGGTTGCCGCAATCGGATCCGCCAGATCAGGTACCTTTCGGAACGACTGGAAATTTCAGGGAATTTTGAGGTAATGGAATTTGAGACAGCCTCATCTTTTTCTCACCAGATTGACCAACCCGGATTAATTTCATTATATTTATGGAATAAACAGGGTTCAGGATGCAGAGAATCATTAAGCTGAGCACATACAGTAAAAACGGCCTGTATGACATAACCCGGGAGGTGGAAGGGGTTATCAGGGAAAGCGGAATCAGGAATGGCATTGCATCAGTATATGCACGTGGAGCTACAGCTGCAATAATGATCCAGGAGAACTGGGATCAGTCGGTACAGAATGACGTCATTACACTTCTTAACCGGCTTATTCCCTCCGGTATATGGGAGCATGACCGACAGGACGACAACGGGGATGCACATCTGAAAGCTGGTCTGGTTGGTGCTTCGGAAGTTATCCCTGTCATTGACGGGAAAGCAGGATTGTCAACCTGGCAAAATGTGTTTTTCTGCGAATTTGACGGACCACGCAGCCTAAGGGAAGTTATCGTGACTGTAATAGAGGACAGGCAGGCTTAATTGTTAACATTCAGTACTGCCCTTACGTTTTCCATGAATTTTTCGTAACGGATCCGCCTTAATACAGATCTGCCAAACAACTGCGAGAATTTTTCCAACGGAAGGGTCAGCCAGTCCTCCCTGGTCATTCGGGCAATTTCGGGATCAGGATCAAATTCACGATTATTATTGATCTTTACCCTGCTGTTCCAGGGGCAGACTTCCTGGCACCTGTCGCATCCATATATCCGTCTTCCGAATAATGGCAGGATATTTCCTGGTAGAGGCTGCCTGCTTTCGATTGTCAGTGCGGAAATACATTTCCTGGCATCGATCGTTCTGTTATTGTTTATTGCCGCGGTAGGACATTCGTCGATGCACAATCTGCAATCTCCGCACAAATCATGCTCAAACGGTTCATCATAGTCCAGTTCAATGTTCAGGATCAGAATGCCGATAAAAAAGAACGACCCGGCTTCTCTACTGATAACGATGGAATGTCGTCCCTGCCAGCCAAGGCCGGCTTCCCTTGCCCATGCCTTTTCCAGTATACTTGCTGAATCGACGACAGGCCGGCCTGCAACATCATGGTCAAGCACTTTTATCCACTCCAGGAGCCGATTCAGTTTTGAAAGTATCACTTCATGATAATCAATTCCGTAGGTATATCTTGAAAACAGCGGAACATCATCTGCTTCCTGTATAATGTCGGAATAGTAATTCAGGCCCGTTACAACCAGCGATTTTGCATCCTTCAGAAGAAAACCCGGATCAAGGCGTTTCGGGATATCCCTGGCAAGGAAATTCATCCTGTCATGCATTCCTGCGCCAATCCACTCTTCGAGGATCGGACGGTATTCCATGAGTGGACGTGATCTTGCAATTCCGCAAATATCAAAACCCAGTTCACGGGTCTTTTCTTTAATCTTTTCCGAAAGATCAGGTAAAGAGGATCCCTGGAACCCTGTATTCATAATAATCCAAGTTCAAGTTTAGCCTCATCGCTAAGCATATTCCTGTTCCACGGGGGTTTAAAGGTAAGCTTGACCTCGCAGTCCTTTACGCCCCGGGTACCTGCCACCTTGAATTTTACCTCTTCAAGCAGATCCTCGGCCATGGGGCAGTTTGGTGCAGTCAGGGTCATGGTGATATGAGCAACATGATCATCGTCAAGAGTGATGTCGTAAATAAGTCCGAGGTCATAAATATTGACCGGGATTTCGGGGTCATAAATACTTTTTAGTACCTGTCCGATCCGCATTTCAATTTCAAGCTGTTCAGAAGGGTCCATAATATATGATTTTAACTGGTTACTGAATCTGATAAATTTTCCTGTTCCCGGGATTAATGCCTGAAAGCTGATCCTGTCCTTAAAGAACCGATCCTAGTTCTTCCTTGCCCTGTATGCCATTGCATAAAGCTTGATCTGCCTGATCATTGCAAGCAGTCCGTTCGATCGTGTCGGCGACAGGTTCTGTCTCAGGCCTATCCTGTCGATGAAATAAAGTTCTGCCCCGATAATCTCGTCAGGAGTACGATCTGAAAGGACCTTTATTAGCAGGGCCACTATACCCCGTGTAATAATTGCATCACTGTCGGCGGTGAATGAGATTTTCTGTCCGTCATAGTCCGGACGGAGCCACACTTTCGACTGGCAGCCCTCTATCAGGTAGTCGTTGGTTTTAAAACGGGGATCGATTGCCGGCAGGTTTTTTCCGATATCGATAAGCAGGTCGTACTTGTCCATCCAGTCATCAGATATCGAAAAATCTGAAATTATATTATCCTGAACCTCATTTATCGTCATCTTCTCCTCTCATGAAAACATCCTGATCACCTTTTCAATTCCCGTACAGAGGGTATCAATTTCCTCCAGGGTATTGTAGAAGCACATCGAGATCCGTACGGTGCCGTCAATCCCGAATCTGTCCATGACAGGCTGGGCGCAATGGGTTCCGGTCCTGACTGCAATCCCCTGCTTGTCAAGAATGGTACCTGTATCATACTGATGAATGCCATCAATCAGGAATGAAATGGTTGAGATTTTGTTCTTTGAATTGCCGTAAATCTTCAGCGGTCTGATTTCTGCTAGTTTCCCGGTTGCATAATCAAGAAGCATTTTTTCACGGGCAGCTATATCCTTCCTTCCTGTTTCCAGCACATAATCGAGTGCCCTAGCGAGTCCTATGGCTCCTGCGAAGTTCATTGTTCCGGCTTCAAACTTGAAAGGCAGTTCATTGTATGTGGTCTTCTCAAAAGTCACCTTTTCCACCATGTCACCTCCTCCCTGGTAGGGAGGCAGTTCTTCAAGCCATTTTTGTTTGCCGTAGAGAATACCGATCCCGGTGGGACCGTAAATCTTGTGTCCGGAAAAAGCGTAAAAGTCGCAGTCAAGTTCTGATACATCCACAACATCGTGCTGCACTCCCTGGGCTCCGTCAACCAGTACCGGAATCCCGGCAGAATGGGCAATCCGGATGATCTCTCCGACAGGTACTATGGTTCCGAGGGCATTTGATGCCTGTGTTACTGAAACAAGCCTGGTCCTGGGCGAAAGCAGTTTAACGAATTCATCGATCAATATTTCACCGTCATCATTCACCGGGATAATTCGCAGCGATGCACCTTTCCTCTGGCACATCATCTGCCACGGAACGATATTGGCATGATGTTCGAGGTTACTGATGATTATTTCATCCCCCGGTCCGACATACCTTTCACCGAAACTGAATGCAACACTGTTGATTGATCCGGTTGTTCCCGATGTGAATATCACCTCTTCCTTCCTGGCGGCATTAATGAACGATCTGACCCTTTCCCTTGCATTCTCATACGCCTCGGAAGTCATGTCGCTCATGGCATGGATACCCCGGTGAATATTCCCGTTGTAACTTGTAAACACCTCCTGTATCGCATCGAGAACGCACTGAGGCTTCTGGGTTGTGGCACCGTTATCGAAATAGACAAGCGGCTTGTTGTAAACCTTTTTGCTTAAAAGGGGAAAGTCGGCCCGTATTTCTGCTATATCTTTCAACTCCAGGATAATTATCCGCATTTAACCATGCAGCTTGCACATCTTGACAGTTCTCCCTTAAGACGCTGCATAACAAGATTGTCAATACGTTCCCTCAGGGCTTCAACCCCGATATTCTGTATCACCTCATGAGCGAATCCAAGCATCAGGAGAAGCTTTGCCTCGCGTTTATCGATCCCCCTCGATTGCAGGTAAAACAGGGCATTTTCGTCAAGCTGGCCCACCGTGGCCCCATGACTGCACTTAACATCATCGGCATAAATCTCCAGCTGGGGTTTGGTATACATCTTGGCATCATCGGTAAGCAGTATATTATTATTCTTCTGATATGCCAGCGTACCCTGCGCTTTCGGGTCAACAAATATCCGCCCGTTGAAAGCTCCTGTCGACATTTCGTCGAGCACACCTTTGAAAAGCTGGTTGCTCGTGCAGTTCGGAAAAGCATGCTCAACGCTGACCAGGTTATCGACATGCTGCCATTTATCAGAAAGGTAAAGGCCGAAAGAGCTGGACTCCGCACCTTCCCCTCCAAGGAAATGATAAGTGTTGTTCCGGACAAGTCCTCCATGCAGGGTCAGATTGTTAGATGACGAGTAGCTGTTCCTGCCCTGGTGAATGAACGTATGGGTTACTTTGCAGGCATTATTATGTTCATTTTGAACCCTGATAATGTTAAACCTTGCATTTTCTCCCACATAAATTTCCGTCACTGCGTTGGTAAGAAATTTCTGCGGCGACAATGTATGATCGCAAATAATAATGGTTAAATCAGCATTATCGTCCACTATGATCAGATTCCGGTGCTGGTTAAAAACATCTTCAGTAGAATCGACAAGATTTATTACCTGGACGGGCTTGTTAAGGTGTGATCCCTGTGGGACATGAACAAATACTCCGTCGGAGGCCATGGCAGTGTTAAGATGAACCAGGCCGTCGGAGTTGCTTTTTGCATATTTTCCATAATGCCTCTCGACCAGATCCGGAAACCGCCTGGAAGCTTCATTAAGGCTTCCTATCAGTATTTCGCCGGGAAGTGTCCTTATCTTTCCGTTAATGGTAGGATAAAACCCGTTCAGAAGCACCACCCCGTGAGTATCAAGATCAGTTATATCACACCTGAATTCTTCTGCCTTGACAAAATCAGATTCATCGGGGATAAAATAGGTTTTATAGTTATGCCGGAAAAACAGATCGAGATTCGTGTATTTATAATTTTCATTCTTCCTTGTGGGAATCCCGAGCGTGGTGAACCTGTCGAAGGCTGCATCCCTGAAAGCATTCAGGAAAGATGTAGAGCCCTCTCTGATCCTCCGGATATTGTCAGTGTAAATCCCTGAATAAAGTTCCGTAAGCTCTGAATTTACTGCCATATCAGTTCTGATTGTCAACTTCTTTCTTAATCCAGTCGTATCCCTTCTCCTCGAGTTCCAGCGCGAGTTCCTTGCCTGCGGATTTGACGATGCGGCCATCGTATAGTACGTGTACGACATCGGGCACTATGTAATCAAGCAGGCGCTGGTAATGTGTTATCACAATTGCCGAATTGTCAGGGCGTTTAAGCTTGTTAACGCCGTTTGCAACCACTCTCAGGGCATCTATATCGAGGCCTGAATCCGTCTCATCGAGAATGGCAAGCTTTGGTTCGAGCATAGCCATCTGAAAGATCTCATTTTTCTTTTTCTCGCCGCCCGAGAATCCTTCGTTCACTGATCTGTTGGCAAGTTTCGAATCGATATCGACAAGCTCTTTCTTCTCCCGCATTATCCTCAGGAAATCCGAGGCAGAAAGAGGCTCCAGTCCTTTATACTTGCGATGTTCATTAACAGCTGTCTTGAGGAAGTTCACCATGCTGACCCCGGGTATTTCAATTGGATACTGAAAGCCCAGGAAAATCCCTTCCCTCGAACGGTCCTCCGGCGCCATCTCAAGCAGATTTCTACCGAAATACGTCACTGATCCTTCGGTGACCTCAGCCAGATCTCTTCCAGCGAGTACTGCTGCCAGGGTACTTTTCCCTGATCCGTTCGGACCCATAATCGCATGTATCTCACCGGGTTTTACTTCAAGACTTATTCCCCTGAGAATTTTCTTTCCTTCAATGGCAGCATGTAAATTTTTAATAACGAGCATGATGACTAAAACGTTTTCAAATTTGATTATCCTACACTGCCTTCGAGGCTTATCTGAAGAAGCTTCTGTGCTTCAACTGCAAATTCCATAGGAAGCTTGTTGATCACTTCCCTTGCATATCCGTTTACTATAAGTCCAATAGCGTCTTCGGTTGATATTCCTCTCTGATTGCAGTAAAATATCTGGTCCTCCCCTATTTTGGAGGTTGTTGCTTCGTGCTCCACAATTGCACTCTGATTGTCAACCTCAAGATAGGGGAAAGTGTGTGCTCCGCATTTGTCGCCCAGCAGGAGGGAATCACACTGTGAAAAATTCCTTGCATCCTTTGCATTCTTGAGTACCTTGACCAGGCCCCTGTAACTGTTTTGCCCATAGCCTGCCGAAATACCTTTGGACACGATTGTACTTTTGGTATTTCTGCCTATATGGATCATTTTCGTGCCCGTATCGGCCTGCTGGTGGTTGTTTGTAACCGCAACCGAGTAGAATTCGCCGGTTGAATTGTCGCCCCTGAGGATACATGACGGGTATTTCCATGTGATTGCAGAACCTGTCTCAACCTGTGTCCATGAAATTTTTGAACCCTCACCCCTGCAAAGACCTCTTTTGGTGACGAAATTAAAGATGCCTCCATTCCCGTCCTTATCTCCGGGGTACCAGTTCTGGACAGTTGAATACTTGACCTCGGCATTTTTCTCTGCAATGATCTCGACAACTGCCGCATGAAGCTGGTTTTCATCCCTCATCGGTGCCGTGCATCCTTCGAGGTAGCTCACATAGCTTTCTTCGTCGGCCACAAGCAAGGTCCGTTCGAACTGACCGGTATTGGCCGAATTAATCCTGAAATAGGTCGACAATTCCATCGGGCATCGGATCCCTTTAGGCACATAGCAGAATGAACCATCGCTGAAAACGGCTGAGTTTAAGGCTGCAAAAAAATTGTCGGTATATGGAACAACGCTACCCATGTAACGTCTCACAAGTTCAGGGAATTCCCTTACAGCTTCACTGAAGGAACAAAATATTATCCCCATCTCGGCCAGCGTTTCCCGGAAGGTTGTTTTTACTGAAACACTGTCCATGACTGCATCTACAGCGACCCCCGACAGATGCTTTTGTTCCTCGAGAGGTATACCGAGCCTGTCGAATGTTCTCTTTAGTTCAGGGTCAATGTCGTCGAGGCTGTTCACCCGGGGCTTTTGCCTGGGAGCAGCATAGTAAATAATATCCTGGTAGTCTATTTCAGGTATCTTCAGGTTAGCCCATGAAGGCATCTTCATGTTTTGCCACTGACGAAATGATTTCAGGCGGAATTCAAGCAGCCATTCAGGCTCCTCCTTCTTCTCCGATATAAGACGTACAGTATCCTCATTTAAACCACGGGGTATCTTTTCGGTCTCAATATCGGTATAGAACCCGTACTTATAATCTCCCGAAGTAACATCGTTTATTATCCTGTCCTGATCTGTCTCCATCAATTTTCTCTTATCATAAACTAACAAACAGCAAAAGGTTTTGTTATAGAATTAATATCCGCTCTTCCAAATTGCACGCAAAATTATTAAAAATATTACTAATGATCAGGGATTCCGTCCATAATTTGAACGTGAAGATCCATGAGGAAGATCCTTTAAATATCCTGGTATGGATCAGGATATTTGCTGAAATTATTTATAAATTCGCACATTTTCAATATAAGGATTCCCGTTTAATAACCCGTTGCATATGTTCAGCAAACTAACTTCATGCCTGTCAAAGAAAGCCGTAAAAGTATTTTTGACCCTGTTTTTTAGCATGGTGCCTCTGGCAGTTTTTGGTGCCGGCAAGGAAGGAATTATGATCGGTCCAGTCAGGATCGAGTTTATTTTCTTCGGCCTCATTCTGCTTGGGGTTGCCCTGTTTCACAAACAGACTTTCAGGGTAGCTGTTATTGGATTAACAGTACTTATGGTTTTTAAATTGTTCTTTGATCCGGCATTTCATCTGTATGAGCATTTTTTCGGAACCACACCCTTTGTGGAGCAGATAATGGACAAAGAACTTCGTCAGGGGGAGTGGGGAATAATTCTCAATCTACTGGGACTGCTGCTTGGGTTTGCAGTACTCTCAAAATTGTTTGAAGAGTCGGGCGTACCCGACAAGCTGCCTCGGTATCTCCCCGATGACTGGAAAGGTCCTTTCCTACTGCTGGTCTTTGTCTTTATCCTTTCCTCCTTTCTCGACAACATTGCTGCGGCGCTGATTGGAGGCACCATTGCGCTGGTTGTATTCAGGAAAAGGGTTCACATTGGCTACATTGTGGCACTGGTTGCTGCCAGTAATGCAGGAGGATCGGGAAGTGTGGTCGGCGATACCACCACCACCATGATGTGGATTGACGGGGTATCGGCCTTTAACGTTCTGCATGCCTATGTTGCGGCTGGCGTTGCCCTGCTCTTCTTTGCCTGGTTCGCGGCCCGCCAGCAGGACAGATACCAGAAAATACAAATGGATCCAAGCCCGGATGTTAAGGTCGACTGGAAAAAAATAATCAATGTAATCATGATCCTTGCCGGCGCAATTATTTCGAATATCCTTTATGATATGCCGGCCCTTGGTGTATGGATTGCCATAGTTGCAGGATCTTTATTCAACCGCGTACCCTGGAAAGAAGTGCCCGGAGCCCTGAAAGGCACGATATTCCTGCTGTGCCTTGTCACCTGTGCTTCCCTCATGCCGGTGGAGGAGCTCCCCGATGCCTCATGGTTAACTGCTTTGTCACTTGGATTCCTTTCTGCTGTTTTTGACAACATACCCCTCACCAAACTTTGCCTCGATCAGGGTCATTACGATTGGGGGATGTTAGCCTTTACGGTAGGTTTCGGCGGTTCGATGATCTGGTTCGGATCATCCGCAGGAGTTGCCATCACCAATAAGTTTCCGGAAGGCCGCAATGTGGTCAAATGGATAAAAAATGGCTGGCACGTTGCAGCATCCTACGTCGTGGGTTTCTTTGTCCTTTATCTGGTAATGGGTTGGGAGCCTGCTGACAATAAGGAACATAAAGTAATAAACTGTCCGGTTCCGGGCTGTCCCATGGCGCAAAAGAAAGTACGGGAAGAGGCCGGTTTAAATTATACTGACATCTCAAAAGGATTCCATTACGATTCTGACACTCCGGGGATCCTGTTTGTTCACACTCATGAAGATAATTGACGATAATTCATTACTTTTGCGCTTCGCCTGTTTTCAAAAAGTCATTCGCATGATAGTCAGAAATCTGTTCAATGAGGGCAAACCGTTAAAAAGAGGTTTCCTGCTGGTTATTTCTTTGTTCCTTCCGATGATTGCCTTTGGTGCCGGCAGCACTGTTCCATCAGCCGGTCCCATAAGATTTGAGTTCATCTTGTTTGCTCTTGTTCTTGCGGGGGTTGCCCTTTTTCATAAACATACCTTCACGGTTGCCGTAAGCGGCCTGATTGTGATACTCGCTTTCAAGCTGATATTTGATCCGGGCTTTCATTTTGCTGAACATATGTTTGGCAAAACTCCGTTCCTTGAACAGCTGCTTGACAAGGAACACAGGGAAGGTGAATGGGGAATAATGCTGAATCTGCTGGGCCTTTTGCTGGGTTTTGCAATACTTTCCAAAGTTTTCGAGGAATCGAGGGTGCCGGATATTCTTCCAAAATACCTTCCTGATGACTGGAAAGGCCCTCTTCTACTGCTATTGTTCGTATTCATTATGTCGGCTTTTCTCGATAACATTGCGGCTGCACTGATTGGAGGAACGATAGCCTATGTCGTTTTCGATAAAAAGGTTCATATCGGGTACCTTGCTGCCATTGTTGCTGCCAGCAATGCCGGAGGAGCAGGCAGTGTCGTGGGCGACACCACCACCACAATGATGTGGATTGGCGGCGTAAGTGCGCTTAAAGTACTTCCGGCATTCGTAGCCTCAGCCTTTGCCTTTATGGTATTTGCATGGTTCGGATCTCATCAGCAGGACAAATTCATGAGAATTCAGAAAGATCCATGCACGGGTGTTGTTATTTCATGGAGAAATATCGCCGTTGTGGCCTTGATACTTGCAGGAGCCATCCTTTCGAACATTTTATACGACATGCCTGCCCTCGGTGTGTGGATCGCAATAGTAACCGGGGCCTTTTTAATTAAGATCCCGTGGAAAGAGGTTCCGGGAGCCATGAAAGGCACCATATTCCTTTTGTGTCTTGTGATGTGTGCATCAATGATGCCCGTTGAAGAACTCCCTAATGCAAGCTGGGAAACTGCATTTACACTTGGTTTCCTGTCATCGGTTTTCGATAATATTCCGCTCACGAAGTTGTGTATTGACCAGGGGCACTACGACTGGGCAATGCTTGCCTATGCCGTCGGATTCGGGGGCTCAATGGTGTGGTTTGGTTCTTCAGCCGGTGTTGCCATAACCAATAAGTTCCCGGAAGGCAGGAATGTAATACTGTGGCTGAGAAAAGGCTGGCACATAGCTATTGCCTATGTGGTGGGATTCTTTATTTTTCTTTTCGTAATGGGATGGAACCCATCTGACAACAAGGAGCATAAGATAGTCGATTGCCCGGTGCCCGGTTGTCCCATGGCCGGACATTCCGGAGAACCTGACCGGCAGGATCCGGCTGGCTTTAGCGGTCTTACGGAATAAACCTGCACCAGAAGTTTATCTCATTCATTCTCACATGAACAGCTGCGGATTTCAGCTTCACGCCCGGTATATCAACGGATGAATGCGATAATCCGGTCGGATTCAGCATTTGAATTGATCCTGCTCTTTCCCTGGATCCCGGATTTTTCGGTCCGATAATTGCTGTTATCAGGTCATCAGAATAACTTAACTTTAACTACCATGTTTTTCAAGTTTTTTCTAAATCATAACGCTTTAAAAAGCAAAAGGCATACGCAAAACTGCGAGGATGTGCGGAACTTTTTTCCTTTCCGGGCAGTAATGCAGTTCACAAATCAAAACAGATTACGGATGAAAGAACTTGTATCTGGATTGATGATTTTCTTGGCAGGTTTTTCAATTCTGAGAGCTGAGAATGAAACCGACCTCAGGGCGCCGCTAACACATGTGACAGTATTTGCCGATCGTGCCCTGCTGAGCCATGAAGCTCCGGTTGAACTTGCTTCGGGCAAAACCATACTGAAACTGGGAGGACTCTCTCCTTATATTGATCCGCAAAGTATCCAGGTAAAAGGGTACGGCAATTTCGTTATCCTTGCCGTCAATCATCAGAATAATTACCTGAGCAACCTTGAGGATATTCCGGAGGTAAAAAGTATCCGTAATCAGATTGAGACACTCCAGCTTAAAGTTGAGGATGAAAAGGCAGCCATAGGGGTTCTTAAGGAAAAGGAAGCCTTTCTTGTTGCCAACCGTGCAATTCTTATAAAGGAGACAACATATTCAATCGAACAGATGAAAAACATCATGGATCTGTTCACCAGCAATATGGATCAGGTGACAACATTAATTCTCAGGAAAAACAGGCTGATCAGTGATTATGAGAAACAGATTGCAGTCCTGCAGCAGCAAATTTCCGACCGGTTCGGAAAGAAGAATCTTCCTTCAGGGGAGATCTCAGTTACGGTGACCGCAGAAAAACCCGCCGCAGCAAGGATAAGCTGCAGCTACGTCGTAACCAACGCCGGCTGGTTCCCGTCTTACGACATCAGGGTTGACAACATTACCAGGCCCGTAACCATTTATTATAAAGCAAATGTTTATCAGAATACCGGGGTGCCATGGAAGGATGTGAAACTAAGCTTTTCGAACGCCACCCCGTGGATCTCAGGCAATGTTCCCAGGCTCGACACGTGGTTTATTGACTATTACACTCCCTTGCCCGCTGCTCCCGTAACCAGGAGTATTGGTTACAGCCAGGCAAAAAGGAAAACAGATGACGCAGCCGGACTGGTAACACTGGAATCACGTGCCGAACTTAATGCTGCCGAAGCAATGCCAGTTATGGTTCAGCAACAAACCGGTGAAACGACGGTCACCTTCGATGTTTCGGTTCCATATTCCATCCTCTCAGATGGAAAGATACAGACGATTGAAATCCAGCGAACCTCATCCCCCGCTGAATACAGGTATTTCACCATTCCCAAGCTGTCTTCAGGGGCTTACCTGACCGGTAACATCACCGACTGGGCAAAACAGGGGCTTATAGGGGGTGAAGCAACCCTGTACTTTGACAATGCCTATGTCGGCAAATCATACCTCGATGCCAATCAGTTGAAAGACACAATGATGATTTCACTCGGCACGGATAACAGCATTCTGGTAAAAAGGGAGAAGAGGCAGGCATATACCAGTAAAAAAATTCTGGGCTCAAATAAAACGGAAACATATTCATTTGAAATAAGCATCAGGAACAATAAACCGACCACGATAAGGATCACCGTTAATGACCAGATCCCGGTTTCTTCCAACAGCGGGATAGAGGTTGATGCAATAGAGCTTTCAAAGGGAAAGTATAACAGGCAGACGGGTGAGGTTAAATGGGACCTTGAAATCAAGCCCCAGGAAACCCGTCAGCTGATCCTCACCTATTCTGTTAAGTACCCGAAGGATAAAACAGTGATCCTTGAATGATCGGAATCTGGTCCGCCTCCTCATGACGTGGGACCGGCAGACAATAAGACAAATCGCTGACATGCTGATTGCCTGGTTGCCGGAAGGCACACAGGTCAGTTTAATATTCAATATTGACTACCCATGAAGATTCTTGGAAACATCATCTGGCTTATATCAGGAGGAATAATCATAGTTGTTGAATACTTCATCGGCAGTCTTATACTGATGCTGACCATAATAGGGATTCCCTTCGGCCTGCAGACACTTAAGATCTCATCTCTTTTAATATGGCCCTTTGGCAGGAAAAGCCGGATTAAGGAAAGGGCTTCGGGATGTCTTTATATTTTCATGAATGTAGTCTGGCTCCTGTGCGGGGGTATCTGGATTGCGGCAACACATGCTTTTTTCGGCATTTTACTTTGCATCACAATAATAGGGATTCCGTTCGGAATGCAGCACTTCAAGCTTACTGAATTGGCTCTGAGTCCGTTCGGACGTGACATCGAAAGAATCTAGAAAACCAGGGAAAAGGGTATTGCGAATAGGAAAATGTTATTGCTGAAATGGGTACTTTAGCTTAATCCGGAAAAAGATCATGATCCTGATCGCAAATTTGTCTGGCTGGTCATACGCATACAAAAAACCTTGATGAATGAATGATCCTGAAAGCAGAGACACACCGATTGAAAGACTTGGAAAGTTTGGTCTGATAGACCGGCTTTGTGCTGGTGCAGGAAAAATCAATCCCGGTACAGTAAAAGGCCCGGGTGATGATGCATGCATAATTGACACCGGTAACAGCCTGACGTTAGTATCTTCTGATCTGCTAATGGAGGGAATACATTTCAACCTGGTATACACCCCTGTAAAACATCTTGGCTATAAGGCTGTAATAAGGGGTATCTCCGATATTTTCGCCATGAATGGACGACCTGGCCAGATCCTGGTATCTCTTGGCATCAGCTCACGGTTCTCCGTTGAGCAGATAGATTCACTCTATGAAGGAATATACCTTGCATGCAAAAGATACAACATTGATCTTGCCGGAGGAGATACATCCAGCTCCCTTACCGGGCTCACTATTGGTATTACTTCAATAGGTACGGTTGACAGGGAATCCATAACAGCCCGGGACGGAGCAGGGCCGAATGATCTTGTTTGCGTTACGGGAGATCTGGGAGCTGCATATATGGGCCTGCAGGTTCTTGAAAGGGAAGGCCGGTTATTTGGAATGGATAAAAGTTTCAAACCCGATCTGACCGGTTATGAGTACATTATCGAAAGGCAGCTTAAGCCGGAATTTCCTGTTGATGTTCTTGAACAGCTCAGGGAAAAAGAAATCCTTCCAACGTCAATGATAGATATTTCTGACGGGCTTGCTTCCGACATATTGCATATCTGCAAATCGTCAGGAACCGGATGTCGCCTGTATTATGAAAAAATCCCAATAGACACTGAAACTTTCAATACAGCCGAAGAATTTGGTATCGATCCGGTTGTTGCCGCTTTAAATGGCGGGGATGATTATGAGCTTCTTTTCACCTCTCCGCCGGCAAACTATTCAAGGATTATGGAATTGAAAGATGTGCGGATCATCGGTCATCTCACGGCTCCTGAACAGGGAAATATGCTCATTTCTCCCGAGGGTACCGCGGTCGAACTGAAGGCACAGGGTTGGAACAAGCTGTGATGTACTGCTAACCTGCCCTGATAACTCCCCTTTCCGACTTTCCGATAAATTCAAGGATGTAATCCCTGTCGGGTGAGGCATCGAAGTTTTCCCTGATATATTCAAGTGCTTTGGAAATATTCATTCCTTTCTGGTAGAGTGCCCTGAAAATATTGTGGATTGTGTCGATTCTTTCCTTTTCGAATCCTCTCCTTGTAAGACCCACTGTATTTAAACCAAGGTATCTGAGGGGATCACGATCAGCTTTGACATATGGTGGCACATCAATCCTTACCTTTGCCCCGCCGCCAATCATTACATGAGCGCCAATCCGGACGAACTGATGTACCAGCGTACCTGCGCTCAGGATTGCCCAGTCGTCAACTTTCACCTCTCCTGCCAGGCCTGTGCCGTTACCCAGGAGGCAATAATCACCGACCCTGCAGTCGTGTCCTACGTGGGCATTGATCATAATCAGGCAATTACTGCCAACAAGAGTTTTTCCTGCGGCAACTGTTCCCCTGTTCACCGTGGCGCCTTCCCTGACGGTTGTATTGTCGCCCAGTTCAGCAGTGGTTTCCTCCCCTTTGAATTTCATGTCCTGGGGAATTCCCGAGATCACTGCGCCCGGAAAGATTTTACAATTCCGGCCAATTCTTGCGCCATCGAAAACTGTTGCACTGGGGCCGATCCAGGAGTCATCTCCAATTGATACATTTCCGGAAATATAAGCAAATGGTTCAACAACAACATTTTCTCCAAGAATCGCATCAGGGTGGACGAAAGCCAAATTTGAAATCATGTTCAGCTATTTGTTTTTTATTACCTGGGCCATCATTTCCCCCTCCACAACCAGGTGATTTCCCACAAATGCCTGTCCGTACATGGCCACTATCCCTCTTCTCAGAGGTTCAATCAGTTCCATTTTCAGTATCAGGGTATCGCCAGGTACTACCTTGTGTTTAAATTTAAGTTTGTCGATTTTCACAAAATAGGTGGAATATCTTTCCGGTTCGTCAACCCTGCTCAGAACAAGCAACCCCCCCGACTGTGCAAGAGCCTCAACCAGAAGAACGCCCGGCATTACTGGTTCCCCGGGGAAATGGCCCTGAAAGAACGGTTCATTGATTGTAACACTTTTTACACCCACAACTGTGTTGTCATCGAGTGAGATTATCTTGTCAACGAGCAAAAACGGGTATCTGTGAGGTAATCTTTTCTTGATATCCTCAGTATTATATACAGGCGGGACCGAAGGGTCATAAACCGGAATGTTCAGACTGGTTTGCGACTTCTTTATTTCCTGTCTGATAAGTTTTGCCAGTCGGGTATTGGCATAATGTCCGGGGCGGGTAGCAACAACCTTTCCCTTTATTGGCTGCCCTGCAAGAGCAAGATCTCCAAGCACGTCCATCAGTTTGTGCCGGGCTGGTTCATTGGGGTAGAAAAGCTCAGTATTGTTCAGAATACCCGCTGTGTGCTTGTTTATACCGGGTCTGTTAAAAATCCGTGCCAGTCTGTCAATTTCCGACTGTTCAACTTCTTTTTCCAGGATGACCACTGCGTTGTCGAGGTCCCCGCCCTTGATCAAACCCATCTTATGGAGCGGCTCAAGCTCATGAAAGAACACGAATGTGCGGCTTTTGCTTATTTCCTGCTCAAAATCATCGATTGAATCAAGAATCGCATATTGATTGCCAAGGATTTTTGAATTATAGTCGATCAGAACATTGATACTCAGATGATCATCAGGATACACGATCAGGTCGACACCATGTTCCTCGTCGGAGTAGGTAATTTTCTGCTTTACCCTGAAATAATTCCTTTCATCCTTCTGTTCAACAAAGCCGGCAGATTTCAGCGCTTGAGTGAATTTCCAGGCGGATCCGCCCATTATTGGAGCTTCGGGTCCGTCGAGCTCGATAAGTGCATTATCTATTCTCAAGCCATAAAGTGCAGCTAGCACATGTTCAATAGTTGATACAGAAGCATTGTTTTGCACCAGTGTGGTCCCCCTGGATGTTTCAGTTACATGATCGGCCAGGGCATCAATTAACGGTGCACCCGGAAGGTCGGTGCGGCAGAATTTATAGCCGTGATTTGCCGGTGCCGGCCTGAATGTGATATTTACATCTATTCCGCTGTGTAACCCTTTGCCTTTCAGGCTGACTGTATTTGCAATGGTCCTTTGCTTTTCACTCATGTCGGAAGGAATCGTTTCTAATTTTTCAGGGTACAAAAAAATCAAAAAAAACCGAACAATCCAAAAGGATAATTACCTGGACTTCTTCAGGGATTCTATTTCCTTTTCCAGCTGTGCGATTGATGATCGCATCTCGGGCAGTTTACGGAAAATAACGGCGCTTTTAAGAAATTCACGATGGTCAATTGCAGGAGTTCCCAGAATAGTGGTGTTCATCTGCCTGACTTCGCCGGAGACACCTGCTTTAGCCCCTATTCTGGTTCCGTCAGCAATTTTGATATGACCCACAACGCCAACCTGTCCGGCAAACATGCAATTCCTTCCGATCTTGGTTGAACCTGCAACGCCTGTCTGTCCGGCCATAACTGTATTTTCACCTATTTCAACATTATGTCCGATCTGTATAAGATTATCCAGCTTTACACCCTTGTGTATTATGGTTGAACCCATGGTCGCCCTGTCAATGGCAACATTGGCTCCAATTTCCACGTGATCCTCGATAATTACATTGCCTATCTGGGGTATTTTCATGAATTCACTTTCCGATTGGGGAGCAAATCCGAAACCGTCACTCCCGATTACTGTTCCCGCATGGATGACACAACCTTCACCTACAATACAGTCGTGATATATTTTAACCCCTGCAAATATGGTGCTGTTGTTTCCAATACTGGTCCCGTCTCCTATATAAGCATGTGGATAAACCGAGCATCCGTCGCCTATGCTGCAATTAGAACCCACATATACATATGCCCCGATATATAGGTCCTGGCCGAGCCTGACACCTTCTTCTATTATAGCAGTGGGATGTATTCCCTTCTTCCGGGGCCGGGCCTGATCGACCATCCTGAGCAATGAGGCAAAGGCATCATATGCATTATCGACCCTGATAAGGGTGGCTTCAATCGGCGATGTCGCAACAAAATCCTTATTGACAAGCACAATTGAAGATTTTGTTGAATAAATAAAATGTTCATACTTGGGATTTGCCAGGAAAGAAAGGGCTCCCGGATATCCCTCCTCAATTTTTGCCAGGGTGCTTACTTTGATCTCCGGGTTTCCATCAACTGTTCCTCCGAGGAATCCTGCTATTGTTTCCGCATTTAATTCCATAATATTTCTTTTATCTGCATTCTTTGGGATAACACAGGAAGTATTTTGTATTTCTGCCTGAAAACAGGCTATGTTCAAAAATATCTGAAACGGTAGTAATATCGGCGGTATTTCCGTTTTTTAACAAAATCCTTACGCCGGGTCCTTCCGTTACATATGTTAGGTTTGAAACGGTTCCTGTAAAAACATAATTACTTACCTGTTCATGATCAATATCCAGAATCCGGCAGGCTTTCCCGGCAAGTGCGCTGAGCCTCTCTTCCGGAAAAGGATTATTCTCCATTTCAACAGCATAGAGGTTGCGGGTTAGCAAACGCCGTGACAGATCGGAAAGAACCCGGTCAGAGCTGTCGACCCAGTATTTGATCGATGAATAAATATCAGAATCATCAAGTCTTGTGAAATTGAACGCGACGATTCCGGGTGTAAACAATCCGTCAGTTCCGAGATCGGAGGGTCCGATATTGTTACGAAGAAAAAATCTGAGCGAGGGTGTGGCGTACAGATCACCTCCTGAAGCGGCGGTCTCCTTGGCCCGCTTGAGTATTTTAATCAGAAGATTCTCCGACGCCAGTACGGTTTTATGCATATAAACCTGCCAGTACATCAGCCGGCGGGCTATCAGAAACTTTTCAAGCGAGTAAATACCTTTCTCATCTATTACCAGTTCATCGTCTGCAACATTTAGCATCCTGATTATTCTGTCTGATCCAACCGAGCCCTCTATTACCCCGGTAAAGAATGAATCCCGCCTGAGGTAATCAAGTCGATCCATATCAATCTGACTTGCAATAAGATCGTGCAAAAACTTCCTTTCGTAATCACCCCGGAAAATATCAATGGCCAGGGATAACCGCCCATCGAACTCCTCGTTAAGCTTATTCATCAGCAGAAGCGACATATCCTCATGGGTTATTCCACTGACAAGCGATTTCTCAAGAGTGTGGGAAAACGGTCCGTGCCCTATATCATGGAGAAGAATTGCTGCAAGTGTGGCTTCTTCTTCTTCGGGAGTAATCAGAATATCCTTGCTCCTGAGTGTCCTTATTGCATTTTCCATGAGATGGAGCGCTCCCAGGCAGTGCTGGAACCTGCTGTGGCAGGCACCCGGGTAAACGAAGCTCGTAAGCCCAAGTTGCTTTATGTTTCTTAATCGCTGAAACCAGGGATGTTCAATCAGGTCATAGATCAGTTCGCTGGGTATGCCAATAAATCCATAAACCGGATCATTGATTATTTTTCTCTTGTTTTTAGTATAGGCCACCCGAAAATTCTTTGGCTACAAATTTATGAATTTGTTTGTCACTGCAAATATGATTGACAATGATCCCTGTTTAACATTTCCGGTTGTTATTCATTCAAACGGATGTTCGCGGCTGAAATCCGGTCTGTAGTTCCCATGGCTCTCCAAACCCTGGAACCATCCGTTACGGAATCCAAGTTCCCCGGCATATTTAGCAACGGCAGAATATTCGGAGGCGTAAAGCGACCTTCCAAGATCAGGATGATGCCTCACAGCAGGAACCGGATGGTACTGGGACATTAGCGATATGTGAATGCCTCTCGAAACATCACGGGCAAGCCTCTCCAGTAATTCCATGCTGTCATCAGCATGACCGGGCAGCACGAGATGGCGTACAATCAGTCCGTTTTCAGCCCTGCCTTCCGAATCTGTGATCAATACCGATCCTTTCTGGAAATACATCTCCCTGATTGCATTCATAGCCGTTTCAGGATAATCCGGCGCACCTGAAAATTCTTCTGCAGAATTAGGATCAATATATTTTAAGTCGGGCAGGTAAACATCAATCAACCCCTCAAGACTGCTGATAGTTGACTTCCTGTCATAGCCGTTTGTATTGAACACTGTTACCGGCCTGTATCCCTTTGCATGCAGGCCGCGGATAATAGCTTTGACCTGGGGAATGACGTGTGATGGGGAAACAAAGCCCACTGCTTTTACTCCTCCTTTTAACAGGGCTGCAATTCTATCAAGAACTTCATCATAACCGGGTGATTTTATCCTGATCCTTCTGCATGGATTGCTTATCTCATAATTCTGGCAGTAAATGCAGCGGAGATTGCATCCTGAAAAGAAAATATTACATATTCCTTCCGGACCGCTTATCGCCGGCTCCTCGCCCCTGTGAATACAAATGGAAGCCACGTTCATTCCAGCATCTGATTTGCAATAGCCTGTACCGCCTCCGAACCTGTTTACGCCACATTCGCGCGGACATAAGGTGCATTCTGAAAGCAGTCTGATTTCCTCTCCCGTATAGTAATGAAAGTCCATTTAAATCGTGATCAACTGCGGATGAAAGCATTAAATCATGAAAATGTATCTTTATGCCCCGCTGCATGCAACATTCCATGATAAATAGGCAACAATCCCTGCCTGGCATAAAGGAATAAAAAATTCTGCTGAAAACCATCAGGGGAAAGTCCGGGAATTCAGATCGTCAGATAAAAACATCTTTCCTCCCAGGCCGTGTTTTTGTATGATGCTAAATATCTGCAGGTTAAATGGATAAATTAGAATCCTGGTCTATGTTACTGATTTTCGCCAGACATAAGGAAATGGTCAGAATCAGCTAATGGACTTTCAGTGAAAATCATCATAACGGGCTAATGATGTGGCAGTTTTTTAAACTAAAAGCTTGCAGTTTTCAAAACATTACTTACCTTTGCACCTGAAAAGAGGGGTAATTGAAACCTAGGGGACCGGAGTCCCCTATTTTATTATCGTTTTTCGGAAGATGATTGACAAGGATAGAATAGAAAAACTGGTCCTGGAACACATTAAGGGAAAGGAGCTTTTCCTGGTTGGCATAAAAGTAAGCAGCTCAAACAGGATAAACGTTCTTGTTGATACCATGGAAGGCATAACCATTGATGAGTGTGCCGACCTGCATCGCCATATTGAAAGGGGACTCGACCGCAACGTCGAGGATTTTGAACTCCAGGTATCGTCCCCAGGCCTCGATATGCCGTTTGCAGTGATTGAACAATACCGGAAGAACGAAGGGAAGAAGGTTGCGGTTTTAACACTCGACGGTGTAAAACACAGCGGGATACTTAAAAACGTTACAAATGGTGGCTTTGAGCTTACGACAGAAATTAAAGTCAGGGGAAAAGCCGGGGAAAAGAAGGATCTGAGCTTTAACTATGACCAGATCAAGTCAGTAAAGGAAATACTAATAATAAAATAATTTCAAGAGGATTAACCAGATGGAAAATGTTAATTTGATCGATACCTTTTCGGAATTCAAGGAGCTTAAGAATATTGACCGCCCCACAATGATGAGCGTGCTCGAGGATGTCTTCAGAAGCATGCTGGCGAAAAAATACGGCTCCGCCGATAATTTTGACATTATTGTCAATATCGACAAGGGTGACTTTGAGATTTGGAGGAACAGGGTTGTTGTTGAGGATGATGAACTGGTTGACCCCAATACACAGATCTCTCTGTCAAAGGCCAAGGAAATTGATGAAGACTATGAGGCAGGAGAGGAGGTTTCCGATGAGGTGAAATTTCTCGATTTCGGCAGGAGGGCAATATTGTCGCTCAGGCAGAACCTGACTGCCAGGATACTTGATCTTGAAAAGAACAATATTTACATAAAATACAAGGACAGGATCGGGGAAATTGTCACCGGGGAGGTTTACCAGGTTTGGAAACGGGAAATACTTGTACTTGATGATGACGGCAATGAACTGATTATACCCAAGAATGAACAGATTCCTTCGGATCATTTCCGGAAAGGGGATACGATACGCGCGGTTGTCATCAAGGTTGAGATGAAGAACAACACTCCTTTTATCATCCTCAGCCGCACATCTCCCGTATTTCTAGAAAGACTGTTTGAACTGGAGGTACCTGAAATTTTTGACGGACTCATTACCATTAAAAAGATAGTAAGGGTACCCGGTGAACGGGCCAAGGTTGCAGTCGAATCATATGACGAGCGCATTGATCCCGTCGGTGCCTGTGTGGGAATGAAGGGTTCCAGGATTCACGGCATTGTCAGGGAACTCCGCAATGAGAACATTGATGTTATCAACTACACTTCAAACAACCAGTTATTCATCCAGAGAGCCTTGAGCCCGGCAAAGATAACTTCCATTAAACTGATTGAAGAAACCAAAAGGGCAGAGATTTATCTCAAACCCAATGAGGTTTCCCTCGCCATTGGAAAAGGCGGCCTCAATATAAAGCTTGCGAGCCAGCTTACGGGATATGAGATCGATGTTTACAGGGAGCCGGGAGGAGAGGATGAGGAAGATGTCAATCTGGAAGAGTTCAGCGATGAAATTGAGGAATGGATAATCGATGAATTGAAATCAATCGGCTGCGATACGGCCAGAAGTGTTCTCAACCTGTCGATAAGCGATCTTGTTAAAAGGACGGATCTTGAGGAGGAAACAGTTAAGGAAGTGGTAAATATACTGAAGGCTGAATTTGAATGATCAGGTTTTAACACGATAAACGAATTTTGAAGTATTAAGAAAGGCAAGGTAAATATATGACAGAGGATATCAAGGCAACAAGATTGAGCAAGGCCGCCCGTGAATTCAATGTGGGAATTTCCACAATCGTGGATTTCCTGCATAAGAAGGGATTTGACCTTGATTCCAATCCCAACACTAAACTACCTCACGAGGCCTATCTGTTGCTTTTAAAGGAATACAGCAGCGATCTGAATGTCAAGAAAGAGTCGGAAAAGCTGATCCTTAAGGATCTTCACAGGAAAAAGGAAACTGTGTCCATTGATGATATTGCTGATAAAAACATCACGGAAGATCATGAAAGGGATGAAGAAGTTCTGATAAAGGACACTCTTGCACCAAAGAAAACTGTTGACATAAAAACCGAGATCAGGAAATCTGACATTAAGCTGGTTGGAAAGATTGATCTTGAGAAGGCATTAAAACCAAAAATACAGAAACCGGAACCTGCCAGGGAAGCAGTTGAAAAGAAAGCAGAACAGGAGAGCATTCAACCCGAAATAAAAAAGAAGGTAGCAGTCGAAAAGGAAAAAGTTACGCCGGCGGAGGAAACAAAGGAAGCAGGCACCAAACCTGGCATCGACTTGCAGATTGTTGGGAAAATAGATCTTGATGCGATAACCGGTGAACGAATCGTGCAGCGGAAGGGAGAAAAGGCTGCGGTGAAGGAAAAACAGGCGGCAGGTGATACTGAGTCGGCTGAATTGATAAAGGAAAGCACAGCTGCTGCCCCGGCGGCGACCAAAGAGCCGCTTACAGCCGTTCCTGACTCCGAACCTCTTGTTGCAGAAACGAAAGTTGCGGAAGAGGAGGATATCATCGAATTGTTTAAACCTGAAATCAAAAAACTGTCTGGTCTGACCGTGGTAGGAAAGATTGATCTTCCGGTTGAAGAGAAGAAAAAGCCAGTTCCCTACCAGCAGGTTAGTCCTGAAGGAGAATCAGATTTCAGAAGAAAGAAGAAAAGAAAGAGAATTTCCAAGGAAAAGGAACAGGTGCCCCTTGAGAAGCCTGCACCTGTCGAGCGGAAGGACAAGGTCGGCAAGAGAGTCATCAGGAAAAGAGCCGTCCATACCGAAGTTGATGAGGAAGAGGTTCAGAAACAAATCAAGGAAACTCTTGCCAGGCTCACAACCAAGGGTAAGTCGAAGGGATCGAGATACCGCAGGGAGAAACGGGAGCTTATCAGTCAGAGGCATCGCGAGGTGGAGGACAAACTCGAGCAGGAAAAGAACATACTGAAGGTTACGGAATTCGTGTCGGTGAATGAGCTTGCAACCATGATGAATATTCCTGTTACCGAAATTATATCAACCTGTATGAACCTTGGTCTCTTTGTATCCATAAACCAGCGTCTGGATGCTGAGACCATGGCTCTGCTTGCAGATGAATTCGGATTCAGAGTGGAATTTGTAAGTGCCGAACTTCAGGAAGCTGTCAGGGAAATAGAAGATGATGAAAAAGATCTTAAGCCCAGGCCGCCTATTGTTACAGTGATGGGGCACGTTGACCATGGCAAGACAAAGCTTCTCGACTACATCAGGCGTACCAACGTGATTGCGGGGGAGGCGGGCGGTATCACACAGCATATCGGTGCCTACAGTGTAACCCTCGATGATGGCAGGCACATTACATTCCTTGACACTCCGGGTCATGAGGCATTTACAGCCATGCGGGCAAGGGGAGCACAGACAACTGATATTGCGATCATTGTCATTGCTGCCGATGACGGAGTGATGCCGCAGACGGTTGAAGCAATCAATCATGCTTCAGCCGCAGGTGTTCCTATAGTTTTTGCTATAAACAAGATCGATAAGCCAACGGCAAATCCGGAAAAGATAAAGGAGGCCCTGGCCAACATGAACTATCTGGTCGAGGATTGGGGAGGAAAGTACCAGTCTCAGGAAATATCTGCAAAGAATGGCCTAAACATCGATCTTCTACTGGAAAAGGTATTGCTGGAAGCTGAATTGCTGGAACTTAAAGCAAACCCCGACAAGCCGGCCATTGGAACGATCATTGAATCCTCCCTTGATAAGGGACGAGGTTTTACAGCCACTGTCCTTGTTAAGGCGGGTACCCTCAGGGTTGGTGACATCATGATTGCAGGAAGCTGCTACGGACATATCAAGGCTATGTACAATGAAAGGGGCCATAAGGTTGAAAAAACCGGACCTGCGACTCCTGCAGTCATCCTGGGATTGAATGGCGCTCCTCAGGCAGGCGATAAGTTCAACATAATGGAAAGCGACCGGGAAGCCAAGGATATAGCAACAAAGAGAGCCCAGCTTCAGCGGGAGCAGGACCTTAGAACACAGAAACACATCACCCTTGATGAAATCGGCAGGAGGATTGCCATTGGCAACTTCCAGGAGCTTAATATAATAGTAAAGGGCGATGTTGACGGTTCAGTTGAAGCACTGAGTGATTCCCTTATTAAGCTTTCAACACCCCAGATACAGCTTAATATCATTCATAAGGCCGTGGGACAGATATCAGAGTCCGACATACTTCTGGCTGCAGCATCAAATGCAGTGATTGTCGGATTCCAGGTAAGACCTTCCCTCAACGCACGGAAACTGGCGGAAAAGGAGGAGATCGATATAAGGCTCTATTCAATTATCTACGATGCCATAGAGGAGATCCGGGCTGCAATGGAGGGTATGCTCTCTCCTGAAGTGAAAGAGGAAATAGTTGCCACACTTGAAATAAGGGAAATCTTCAAGGTTACAAAAGTCGGAACAGTGGCCGGTTGCTATGTAAAGGAAGGCAAAATAACACGGAATACCAAAATCAGGCTGATCCGTGAAGGAATCGTTATTTATACAGGAGAACTTGGTTCCCTGAAACGATTCAAGGACGATGTAAAGGAAGTTGTCGGAGGATACGAATGCGGTCTTAATATTGCCAACTTCAACGATATCAAGATAGGTGATATTGTTGAAGGTTACCAGGAAATAGAAGTAAAGAAATCCTTATAACATTGACCGGTATTTCTCCGAAGAAAGCAATTCGCCAATTTCATCAGGATTGGTGATTTTGATCCTGATCATCCATCCGTTTCCATAAGGATCCTTGTTCACAATGTCAGGTGAGTTTTCGAGGTACGGATTAACCTCAACAATCTCACCTCCAACAGGCATAAACAGGTCAGATACCGTTTTCACGGCTTCAATTGTCCCGAAAACCTCTTCTTTCTTAAGGGTTTCGCCAAGCGTTTCAATCTCAACAAATACAATGTCGCCCAGTTCGCCCTGTGCAAAATCGGTTATGCCAACATAAGCAAATTCACCTTCCACTCTGAGCCATTCGTGGTCTTTAGAGTACAATAAACTTTCTGGTACAACCATGGATGTTTGGTAATTAGTGGTTAATATTTGAAACTGATTACTTTTTCTGCCTAAAAATAGGAATTTTTTTTTGCCTGACCGGTTTTTCAATAACTTAATTTGCCAGATATGCCACAATTGATTGATGGTCAAAATGACCAGAATTGTACTGCTTACTGAGCAAGGGTGAATTTAAGGCTGAATCCAAAATTGGTATTGGATGTAGGGAAAGTTGTTGCTACGAAAGGATTATTGACAGTATGATCTGCAAAAAGCTGAAGATTGAACCTGTCGCTCAGGACGTAATCAGCAGTGGTCCTTATGGTAAACACCTTTATGCCTGCCACAGGCTGATTCACGTTCTCAATTAACTTTCGGGCAATAGTTTTATTATCCCTTATTGAAAGATCGAACCTTATTTTCAGATCGCTTTTAAGTACGCGCTGACTTCCTCCGGTTTTAATAATTATCTGAACATCATCAAATCTGTAACCTGCTCCGAAAACAAGTTCGTTGATCCTTGCGTCGGTTACCTGATTGCTCGTCAGGTTCAGGGCCACCGTACGCGATTTCCTCCATTCAAACCTTGATGTAAGATTGCTTTTCCAGTTGAAATCGAGGTTTATAAGCGGACTGAACTGTTCACTGACCGAAACCACATTGATTTCATACTGCTGGATATAATTGTCCTGCAAGTCTCTCAGCCTGCTCAGGCCGTTGTCATCAGCCAGGAAATTAAGATTTGTTGTGTAGGATCCGATCTGGTAAACACTCCTGTACTGATGCGAAAGGTTGATTGACCTGAACACCTTTTGTACGAACTGGAATTTAGACAAACCATCAAATGTAAGGCGCCAGTTCGGCATCATCCGGAATGCTGAAGGGAACACGGAAAGATCGACTTTCTTCGGATCAGTTCTTGTATAGGCTGCATAAAATGCGGGTATAAGGACCTCCCTCGATGTGGCGCCGTAACCACTTTTGTACAACCCCTCAAGTTGTTCACCTGTCCCAGGATTCACATCCGGATCATAACCCGGATCAATACTCTGCCGTGCAGCAGCCCTGCGTTCAGAAATGATTATGCTGTTCTTTTTGAAATTTTCAAATGCTCTTGAGGCATAATCATTGTCCTTTGAAATCTTTTCAAAGGCAGAACCCCATGATATTATTGATATTGAAAAACTGCCGTTTACAATCCTGTTACGGGTGCTGTCGGGGAAATTACCATTATAATCAGCCGTATAATATGAATTTATATTCTCCTGGAAGCGCCGGTCGGCATTTATATCAATCCTCAGACCGGGAAAAGGCTCAATGATACTTCTGACCGACAGGTCATTCCTGTTCATATAAACTGCTGGCGTATTAAGTAGGGTGTCGGTTGTGATCCATCCCCTTGCCGCAGCTTTGTCAAAAAAGTTTTTTTCACTGAATCCGAGAATGAAAGGAAGGCCCGGTGCGCTGATATTATTGTTGTCGCGGGACATGCCAAGGAATCTTGCCTCAGGAAGGAAGCCGGGCAGGAATTGCCCCTGCGATGAGGTATAAGTCAGGCTCACGGATCTTACGCCAATGAGAGCCCTCAAAAAATATTCCCCGGTAACCGTAAGGGGATTGCGTTTCTGGGGCAATCTCCCTTCAATAATGACCTGGGTTCCCTCAGCTGATTCAGAAGCGGTGAAATTGATCCTGTTTTCGTTTACGATATCAATCTTTCCGCTGAGATCGATGCCATCCTTCCTGACAATTTTGACCGTAATATCCCTCGTTTTGAGATTATGAACGATTGACCGAACAGCACCAGCTTTAAAGCTTACATTGTTACGTGTAAAGGTTACTGTCCTGTACTCTTTCTTCATCCTCAGGGCCGCATCCGGACGGGTATTGTTTTCAATATTCTTAAGGAATTTTGACTTGCTGTAAAGTGTGGCCAGGTTGGCCATTGCAGTAAAGGTAAGCTCATTGTTGTTCTGAATGGTATTGCCAAGATTTATTTTTACTGAGTCGGGATAGAGTGAACCGGCCTGCCATGTATAACCGGAACCAAACCGTGCATTGGCGTTTACCCAGGAAAGCATCGGCAATTTGTTTACCGGAAGGTTGTAGGTTGCATTAAAGAAATGATTATACATTGTGGCTCTTCCAAGATTCTTTAAGTTGGTAAGTACTGAGTCGCGCCAGTTCTCATACTCTGATCTGTATCTCCTTTTATCAACACCGCCTTCAGGCTCATCGATCCGGGCAATATTGTTGGAAGTAAAATCAATCTTGAGCTGCCGTGTTACATCATATTTAATGTCAAGCATCCGGCTCCATTCAAAATCTTTTCTGAAAGTTGGAGAGATAAGCAGGTATGGATTGTTGATATTCCTGGTTTTGACCTCATTGTAGTACCTGCTCATGTCCGTTCTGAAGGAAATACTCCTTGGAAGGGGATAAAAATTAAAATCCTTGATTATTCTGAGAAGCGGAGAATTAAGGAACTTCACATTTTTGAACGGCATCACGTTCTGTGGCTGAGCTTCATAGTTGTAGTTTATTCCGCCCCGGTAATTCCTTTCCAGATCTATTTCAGTGGTGGTGCTTGAATTGTATGTTTCATTGTAGGTATAATTGACACTGAAGTTGGCAAGATCCCATGCATGGGACTTTTCGCCCCGTTTTGTGATTCCCGCATTATTAATTGAAATCGTTTTCCTTCGTGAATACTCTTCTGCAATATTTCTTATTGAATCCCGTGTTTCCTTGTCCGGTGCCTCCCTAAGAGCATCCTTAAGTTCAATGTCGGGATCGAGCGGATTATACTGGGGTTTGATTCGCGACTCGGAGTATCCCACATAAACCGGCAGCCTGACACCAAGTTTTTCCGGGAAGAATTTGCCGAGCTCAAGTGTTGAGGAAATGTCGTACTGAATAATCTCTGCCTTGCTCCTTTCATTCACTTTCCGGTCGATGCTCCCCCAACCGGGAGTGCTCATCTGTCCCACAAAGTCAACTGTTCCCAGATCGGCCAGTCTGGCCTGCAGGTGCGTATTGGCCGCCCATCCGCCGTTTTCGATAAAATCACTCAGCCTGAGCTCATTTACCCATATCTCTCCCGATTTAGGATTACCATCATCAACTCCGGGATTGCGGGTTCGGATTGGATTCCTGACCCCAACCATAATCACCTTAATATTGCTGAGGTTTGGATTACCGCATACATAGACCCTGTTGGAATCATCGGCAAAGGCAAAGACATCGTTTAGGGAAAGAGCTGAACCCGGATCAGCCATCTTCCTGTTCCTTTCCTTTTTTGCTTCCTGCAGAACCGACAGATTCACAATGAAACGGTTAGCCTGGGGCCAGACTATTGCCCTGTCAGCCTCTGAATCGTTATTGTACCTGTCGCCAGGGGGAGTAAGTTTCAGCGGAACCTCATATTCATAAAAGTTCGATCTGTAATCAGAACCCAGTCTTATGAAGGCCGTCAGCTCATCGTCATTTAAAGGCTGACCGATCAGGGCTTCTGCATGTACCTCCATTCTGAGGCTCTTGTACTGCCTGATATCGAGGTTGACATTCTTGTAAGCTGCACGGGCATCCCCGTCAGCCAGGTCCTGAACCTTCAGAACCATCGCCTGCTCATTCAGTTGCCGCAGCTGCGGATTCTGCGGGTCTACGATCCTGTTGAATCCGGGTGGCAAAACATAGTTCACCGGCTGCTTTGAGGCATTCTCTTCAATGCTCACCGAAGCTATCTCAAAGGTTCCGTCAGTGGCTTCGGGAATAGTGATACGCTCCCCGCCTTCAGTGAAATCAATATTATATTTCCTCCATTCGGCCCTCACAAGGTTAAGCTCTGCAAAACGCATTATCACTGGTTTGCTGAAATCCTTCATAAACATCCTGATAAAGCGTATTGACTTGAAATCGCTTATTACACCAATTCTTTTCTGGTATTCAGTAACAGGGACCTTGAACTGATACCACTTCACCCTTGATTTTTCTCCATTGGCAAAAGTTGCTTCTGCTTCGATCTCATCGACAATATAGTTGGATCCTACCTTCAGATCCGACGGCCTGAGGCTTACCTTGTACTGGTAATAGCTTTCCGTTTCGTTCAGGGTATTGTCACGGTTAATATCCTCCATGTCGGGCAGGGTTGATCCCGATGTCGGGTAGGATTCCGGCGACATCCCCGAAGTGGGGGAATTGCCTTCAAGCCCGTTATAGTTCTTGTATCGCTCAAGGATGCTTTTCTGTTCAAAATCGTAATCAGATCCCCGGAAATAATGAAAATCATCACCTGAAGGATCTTTTAATATTTGCTGAAACGCCTGAGGATTTGTTATACCTTCCACCCTGCTCAGATAATCCGAAAAGAAACTCTGTTCATCCTCGTTTCCCAACCCGTCAAGGCCGATATCCTGGTAACGCCTCGATTCCGAATCGTTGTCAAAAGCCTTGACAACCGATTGTACGGTGGGTACTCTCCCCCAGGCCGTGGTATCCACATTCTGCACCAGGGGAGATCCCGGAAGGCCGTTCTCAAAACTTTTACGGGAATCCTTCAGAATATCTTCGGAAATATTTCCAAGATTGAAATAAAGGTCCCCGCCGTTGTGCTCAGGATCCTCCACAAAGGGATCCATCATCCAGAACTCCAGGTACTGGATGTTTGCAGTCTCAAAGTCACTGGTAAGCACTTCACGCATGATTCCTCCCCATCTGGTTCTTGGATCACTGAGCCTTCCCTCCGCTGTCAGGCCCCTGGAATACGGTCCTGATTCGACATCATAGTTGTAGGGGCCCCTTTCATCAGGATAATAGGCTACATTCAGGACAGAAATGGTATTAGGGATTCCTGTACTGCTCTCTCGATTTGGGAAAAGCTCATTTTCATAAATTTCCCTCACAAAATGACTGGATTGCTCATCAGGGTTCTGTTTTATATGTGAGGGAGTGGAAGAGCCGTTCCTCAGGAAAAGGGGATCAATGACATACCACGCCAGCTTTGCCCTGTTATAACCGCTGGCCAGATTGTTGTTAAGACGGGCTTCCGGAAATAGGTTATCCTGTCCCTGAGGAATACTGGAAATGGACCATGCGTTAAATGATTTCAGATCAAGAGGTATTTCACTTGATTCGAAATCATCTATATAAGAATTCCCCGCACTTGAAATGGCCCTGGAATGACCTGGAATTAGGTGGGCAAATTCACCGTTGAAAGAGATGCTTGATGGTGTTTTGGTTTCAAGGAGGGGAATTTTATCGATTAGTTTCGTAAGTAACTGTGATTCTGACCTGTACGAGGTATTCAGGCCCCAGATGGTATTCGAAATCGGCTCTTCGCCAAAATTGACCTTCTGGGTATATGGCCGCTCATTCAGATGGAGTATCGTTCCGCCGATATTAAAATTATTTGAGAACTTGTAATCGAGATGGGTGCCCAGCAGGGTTTTCGTCTGGAACCCGAAAAACTGATTACTCTCCAGGCTCACTTTGATCGGAGTCTGGGATTCAATTAAAGCAGGATTTATAATTGTAACGGTACCCAGATTATAATCGACAGTGTAATCGGTGTTTTCCGTGAGGGTTACCCCTCCCGCGGTGACAATTATTGAACCTACAGGTATATTTGTAGCATTCAGTCTTATTTCTGAACCCGACTCCGAAGTATAGTGCCCCGTCAGTTTGAACTTGTTTTTTTCAGCCATCTGTTTGGCAATGGTTTGTGTGGAATCATACAGCTCCTGGAAGACATATTTTGAGGCCAGTACAGGGTCCCCGATCTGTTTTGCCAGATAACTGCCGAAAGGTTCAATGACCGGGAAGATTATCTTTCCCCTGCTTATCATTACGGTAACGCCATCAATAAAATCAAAATACCCGTCGGGGACATGGTCAAGCTGTGAATTCAGGTTGTCGAGGCCAAGAACCTGCAAGAGGATCTTGTTTGCCAGCCTGCCTTCAGGAAGATAGTTAATTGCATTACCCGTCTTATCATCCTCATAAAGTATATTCAACTGGAAATCATTAGTCTCCAGCCTGCCTGATCCCAGCGAGTATACATTCTTCATCATAAGATTCCAGGCAGGATACCTGGGGCTAAGTGTTGTTCCTTTCAATAACTTCAGTATCAGGGTCTGCGGCGCAGCTATTCCGTCGGTGGAGAATTCTCCGACTTTGTAAACCTTTCCGTTAAGGGTATACTCAAAGGCAACTGCAAGCACCTCATCAGTATTCAGGGCAGTGTTCAGTGATATGTATCCAAGCTGCTTGTTCAGGGTAAATTCCCTGTCATTCAGTTTTCTTGCATTCTCAATCTTTTCAAAGTCCCTTCCAATCTGGAATCCGGGGTACAGGGAGTTAAATGCATTGGCAACCTGGTCAACATTCCGCATGAGTGAGTAAGAAGTGTTCAGCTGATTGTAAAGCTGGTTTGCATCATTGTCGGGATACCGTTCTGCACCGGGACCGGCCTGAAATGCCGGAATTTTGTTGTAAATATGTCCGGCGTTTTCTGCCAGATCCGAAAACGCCACAATGTTTCTTGTTTCGTCAAAACTGCTTGTTTTATTGGTAATCCAAACTTCAATCCTTTCGATATTCACACCTGAGCTCACCAACGGAAGATTTTTCAATGCATCATCGTATATATCCCTGAAGAAATGAGAAAGAAAAAAATGACGGTTTGACTCATAATCGTCAGCGAATATTTCGAAACTGTTCGACTGTGCCCCCCCTTCAACCTGGATGGTGGAAGTTTCCCCTTTTTGCTGGGAAAGTACGGTAGTTACATTCAGCTTGCCGAACTGCAATTCGGTTTTGAGCCCGAAGAGACTGTGACTTCCGGTAATAAGGGTTCCTGTCAGGGGCAGGGTTACATCGCCAGCTTCGACCTTCCGCACTATTTCGTCCTCCTTCCCGGAATACTGCAGTTTCGTTTTGTTCTCAAAATCGAACATTGCATCGGTGTTGTAATTGACACCCAGTTCCATTTTGTCGCCGATGGTTCCGGTGACATTCATTTGTATCTTTTCCTTGAAGTCAAAAGTCGGGATTGTCTGAAGTCTTTCAGGCAGAGTAGGGTTTTGAGTTTTTGATATGTTAATGCCAAAGATCAGCTCGGCTGATCCCTGGGGAACGATATTGATCACATTGCTACCGAAGATCTTGTCGAAAGCTTCTCCTCCGATTTCTATCTGTGGTATGAGGCCCGATCTGTATCCGGGCTCCTGGCCGCTGATACGTGACTGCCAGTAATCACGCATCTCCTTGTTAAACTGGTACTTCCTGAACTCCTCGGGGCTCATGTGCACGGGAGTCCTGTAATCAAAAAGTCCCACCTTCTGATAAATCACATATTCATTCTTTACAGGATCATAAACAACCGAATACTTTACATTTGATGGGTTATCGAGGAACAAGGGGGCCTTTGGAGCTGGCTCCCATGGTATCCCCGAAATATCATAGAGTTTGAGGGGAGATTTCCTGGCAGTATCGGGCAGGGGTGCCGAAACATTAACCTGACCACTTGTTTCAGATGACCAGAGGGCAGGAGAAGCGAATAGCAAACAATATAATAATCTCAGCAGGGTTTTATATGATACCTCTGATCTCAACCTAATCAATATTCTTATTTACAGGCTCTTGAGTGCTTTTTTGATAATGTCTTCAACAGTCAGGTCTTTTTCTTCCCTGATTATTTTGTCAAGGACTTTAATAACAGCACTTTTTCCAAAACCAAGCATCACTAAAGCAGATAACGCCTCTTCCTTCTTAGTATTGTCAGCAAATAAAAATATTTCATCGGTGCCGGAGGGTTTCCCCAGCTTATCTTTCAGGTCGACAATGATCCGCTGGGCAGTTTTGATTCCTATGCCTTTGATAGCTTTAAGGGTGGCAACCTCGGAACCCAGAATTGCCTTTTCAATTTCATCAGTATTCAGGGAAGAAAGCATCACTCTCGCCGTACCGGGTCCTACGCCGGTTACGGAAATAAGCTGCCGGAACAGATCCCGTTCCTGTTTGTCGGCAAATCCGAACAACTGATGGCTGTCTTCCCTTATAACTTCATGAATAAGTATTTTAAACTCACTTTTTCCTTCAAGTTTCGTAAATGTGGAAAGTGAAATGTTAACATAGTAGCCAGTACCCTGATTTTCAATGATAATAAAGGCGGGGGTCAGCTCTGCAATCTTTCCTTTTATATAATCTATCATGACAGACTCTCAGAATTGAAAATATCAGGAGGCAAATCGTCGGCCCTGTCAGGCTGGATATCAATTTCCTGGTGTTTAAGAGGATTTTGTGTGATTTCGGAATACATCTGACGGTTTCTGTAAATATCACAGGCAAGGTAAATGGCCTGCCGAAATGAATTTTCAGACGCTTCACCCTTACCTGCAATCTGGAAAGCTGTACCGTGGTTCGGGGATGTTCGTACAAACGGCAGTCCGGCGGTGTAATTCACTCCTGTATCGAACGACAGCGCTTTAAAGGGGGCAAGCCCCTGGTCGTGGTACATTGCAAGGATGCCGTCAAATTTACTGAACGATCCGGCTCCAAAGAATCCATCGGCAGGAAAGGGTCCGAATGCAAGTATCCCTTCATGCTGCAATTGCTGTATGGAGGGTGTGATTATTTCGGCTTCCTCACTTCCCAGAAGGGAATTATCACCGGCATGCGGATTTAAGCCCAGAAGCGCTATCCTGGGACGTCTGATCCCAAAGTCAGCAATAAGTGACTGATTCAGGATCCTGGTTTTCCGTACAAGCAATTCCTTCGTTATCATCTCCGGAACCTTGGAAAGGGGAACATGCGTGGTGGCAACACCGATCCTCATATTCTCGCTAACCATGAGCATAAGAACATCTTCAACACCTGCCCTGACCCTGAGGTAATCAGTATGGCCGGCGAAATGGAAAGAGTCTGACTGAATATTGTTTTTGTCAATCGGTGCGGTTATCAGAACATCCAGCTTTCCGCTTTTCAGATCCGATACGGCCCTCTCCAGAGCAATAATAGCAGCTTCCCCTCCCTGGCTGTTGGATTTGCCAAGTTCCACCCTGACATTATCGTCGAGGCAGTTTATCATATTTGCCTTTTTCGGTTTTGCTTCCTCGGGGGATCTGACATTATTAAAACTGAAATTACTTATATTCAAGGTTTTACGATGATAGGCCCCTACTTTGGGAGATCCATATACAACCGGGATGCAAATATCGTTGGCCGTAATGTCTATAAGTGCCTTTATGATAACCTCATACCCTATCCCGTTTATATCACCATGGGATATTCCTGCTATGATTGGTTTTCTGTCCATTTTGTTGTCTAGTATTATTCAGGGCCGGACGGAATCGTCATGTCAACAAATATTTATCAGACATTCAGATTATTTTTCATGACCATTCCCCGGTTTTTTAATTCTTACATTATAATCTGCTGCATATTTTCTGAGAAAGGTTGCAAGAAGCCTCACGCCGGTTCCGGGGCCGGTTTTTCGCCTGTAAAAGTCATCCTTTTTCAGGGAGCCGGGGCCGGCAATATCGAGATGAATCAAAGGGTATTCCGAAAATTTCTCCAGGAATTTGCCGGCGGTAATGGCACCGGCTTCGCGTCCGCCTGTATTTTTAACATCAGCAACATCTGATTTAATCAGTTCGCCGTATTCTTCCCAGAAAGGCAGTTCCGCAATACGTTCATAAACATCATTGCCTGCCTCTTCAAGAAGGCTGAAATACTCCCTTCCGGCATTACCCATAGCAGCAATGGCCTGATCGCCAAAAGTCATTGCTGCA